>Ga0206897_1038_pt1 | contig 36879 bp, 37 predicted proteins | sample Alteio_BWOrgHeat_49_FD_152972 | JGI IMG/M metagenome (GOLD analysis project Ga0206897, IMG submission 152972) | Enriched cells from forest soil in Barre Woods Harvard Forest LTER site, Petersham, Massachusetts, United States -... | ecosystem: Environmental > Terrestrial > Soil > Temperate forest >... | reverse complement strand
AAGAGATGCGAGTATCGAGTAATTCTTCGTCACTGCGAAGAGTGTAAACAACGAAGCAGTCCAGACTCTTGGAACTTTCGAGGATCGTCATCCCGTGGCTTGACCACGGGATCTCAAGCCACAGCGCATAACGCCTGAGATCCCGCTATCAAGTAGCGGGATGACGGATTTGTATGAAGGGTTGGTGGTATGGTCGCACCACTTCTGGAATATGGATTCCTGCCTTCGCAGGAATGACGAAGAGGGGGACGGGTATGACGAAGGGGAATGTTACTCCAACAATACCCGCATCTCTACACCCAAAGCGCAGGCGAGTTTGAACATATCGCTTAGGGATATGTCATGGCGGCCGAGTTCGTAATAATCGATATTTTCTTCCGTAACACCGGACATCGCCGCGAGCTTAGCGTGCGTCAGGGCTCTGGCGCGTGCGTAAATTGCGGATGTTCTGGCCAATGACAAAACGTATATGACGAAGTAAATGAGCACTATATTGCATGGTTTTCTCCTTTAAGTTTTGGTATCGGGAGATTTGAACCACGCAATACAACGTGAACGGTGTATTCCCCTTGCGGGTATTATATTCCACCGCTCTCCCGACATAGGAGATTGCATCTGCAAATTGCAGGCACAAAAAATCGCTCTATCGTGAGCGGTGGACGTGTATTGAGGCGGGTTCAAATCGCCGTAAAAGGACTATAGCAGGGTTCAGAGGTATGGCAAGAGGCAGGAAGTCTGCGGGAAGGCAATAAAAAAGGGAGGCCGGAGCCTCCCTTTTCCTAAGTCTTTCTGAGCTACTTAAGCAGCTACAGTTTCCTTTGTACGCGTTGCTGCAGGTGCTTTTGTTGCATCGAGCGATGTTAAATCAAGCGATTTGACTTTAGGTGCAGCAGCAGTAGCAGCAGGTACGGTTTTGATTTGACCGGTCAGCTTACCGCCACGTTCGATTTCGATTTCGCCGTAACCGATATTGCCACGCACTTCGCCAGTTGCATAAATAACAAGACGGTTGCGAACAACGAGATCACCTTCAAATATGCCGCTGATTTCAGCATCTTCAACTTCAGCAGTACCTTTGAATGAGCCGCATTCAGCGATTTCAACGGTATGTACATCGGAGAGTTTCGCTTCTACGCGGCCTTCAATTACCAGGCGATCGCAGGTGGCGATTTCACCCTTAAGCAGGATGTCGTTGCCCACGGTGAGTACGCGACGGTTTGGCTTGATGGAAGCGCTCTTTTCAGGAGAAGCAGCAAAGCTGGTGGTTGGCTGAAGCGTGCTCGCCGGAGTGGGGCGAGCAGGTTCAGCAGCACGTGCAGCGGTTGCGGTCGGGCGATTGAATTCTGCCACAGCAGTTGGGCGGTAGCTGGCTACGGGTGAGGAGGGCATAGCAGCGCGTGCGGGTTCAGATGCTGCACGGTGAGTGCTGGCAATGGGTGCGTAGGCGCTGTGGTTTGTAATCGAGGGCAGTGAGGTGGGAACGCCAGCAGTGGCTGTGTTGACCACGGGAACAGTGCTCTCCTGATGTGCGTGCGCAGCGCCGTTGGCTTGCATGCCGGAGTTTTCGGTAGAAAAGTCAGTAGCGCTTTCTTCTTTGCGACGGAACATTGGGCTCTCCTCTTTGGTGTTGGTTATAATATTATGTTTGCTCACCATTGGTTTTATTGTTTTTTAGTGCAGTTATAATTTGCATCTAGTAAGCAAGGGCAGCAACACTAGTCAGATTTTTCAAAAAAGGCTAGAGAAAATTGTTACGATTGTGAAATTATGCATGTACTTCTTATAGAAGATGATCAAGAGGCCGCCCAATTTATCATGAAGGGATTTGCTGAAGCTGGACATCAGGCTGAACACAGCATAGATGGCAGCAGCGGCTTATTTCATGCTGTGGAGCATAAATACGACGTTATCATTGTCGATCGGATGCTGCCCAAGCTCGATGGATTGACCATTGTCCAGACCTTGCGTGCTTCCGGAAATACGACTCCCATCCTCATTTTGAGTGCTTTGCACCAGGTAGATGAGCGTGTGAAAGGCTTAAAAGCGGGCGGAGATGATTATCTAGTCAAGCCGTTTGCGTTTGCTGAACTCATGGCACGGGTGGAGGTGCTGGTTCGTCGTCAGCGTCCGGCGAATGAACAGACGGTTTTACAGGTGGGTGATTTAATAATGAATTTCCGTACCCGTAAGGTGACGCGTGGAAATAAAGAAATTCCTCTGCAAAATCGCGAATTTATGCTGCTCGAATATCTGATGCGTCACGCAGGGCAAGTGGTTACACGTACTATGTTACTTGAGAATATCTGGGATTTTCATTTTGATCCTCAGACCAATGTTATCGACGTACAGGTAAGTCGTTTGCGTCAGAAAATTGATAAAGGATTTGAGAAATCTCTTATCAAGACTATCCGTGGCGCAGGTTACCAGCTTAGTGAAAAAGGCAACTGATGTTCAGGCTTTTTCGATCAGCAGCATTTCGATTGACGCTGCTTTACATGGTAACATTTGGCGCTTCTGTTACAGCGCTACTTATATTTGTCTATACCGCCATTATCAGTGATATGGAGGCAGAGCTCAAACACTCCATCAGTGTGCAGACTTCTGATCTGGCACGTAAGTTTTCTGTCTCGGGCCCTGCAGAAACGGCGGCATCCATCAAAAATATGCTTGAGAAAGATGAAGAAAAAACTCTGGTACTTATGCTCATTGACCGTGATTGGCATGTGCTTGCGGGTAATCTTGAACTCTGGCCGGGCGGTAAAACCAATGTCAGTACCTGGATTAAATTTCCCATAGGTAAAATAGAGAATACGCAGCTAACGCCTAAGGCTATTGCAATGAATTCTACGCTGCCGGGCGGTTATATCCTACTGGTAGGCCGAAAAATGCAGCAGATTGAGCATGTGCATGAAATCATCGTGGAAGTACTCTATATATGTTTTGGCATTATGTTTGTGCTGGCCGCTGTGGGCGGTATGTTGCTTTCCTATACCATTTACCGGCGCATTGACGCTATTAACCAGGCGTTTCGCAGTGTTGCAGCGGGTGCGCTTACCACCAGGGTAAAAGTGACGGGCACAGGCGATGAATTTGATCATCTGGCAATGCACTTGAATCAGACGCTCAATCGTATCTGTGAGCTTATCGATGGAGTGCGGGATATTTCCTATAATGTAGCGCACGATCTACGTACACCACTTAACCGTCTGCGCCATCGTTTAGAGAATATGTTATCGACCGGTGCTCACCGTGAAGAGATAACAGAACAAGTGCGTACCGCACTTATAGATATTGATGCGTTGGTAGCTACCTTCAATGCGATATTACGTATTGCGCAAGCGGAAGCAGGAGCGGGCATTGAGCAGTTCAGCGCTTTCAATATCTCCGAAGTATTGGAAGATATAGTGGATCTTTACCAGCCGGTAGCGGAAGAAAGATCGCAACAGCTTAATGCAAATATTATCGAAGATATTATGCTTTACGGCGATCGTCACCTGATTACCCAGATGACTGCAAATCTTCTGGATAACGCCATTAAATATACTCCCAAGGGTGGGAATATCGCGTTAACGTTGGTATTAGGTGATGCTTCCTACGCTATATTGCAAATTTTAGATAATGGACCCGGTATTCCGGTTTCGTTTCATCACAAGGTAGTAGAAAAATTTTTCCGCCTTGAGCAGAGCCGCAGCTCTCCTGGGAATGGACTGGGACTAAGTTTGGTAAGTGCTGCAGTGAAATTACATAAAGGCGTTCTCACCTTTAGCGATAATAATCCGGGCCTTGTAGTGACTATCAGATTACCCCGCGTAATCGGGAATACCGATATTGCCCGGAGCCAAAAGTGAGAGAAGCAGGTGAATGCTCTGTTTGTTATCAAGTGTAATGGTAGGTGGTGGAGTGTAAGTGCCGCGCCTATCGCCAGTAGTAGCAGTAGGAATAGCGGTTTCGCCACTTACCACTGTGCCACCGGTAACTGTAACCCCATTGATAATTTCGCGGATTAAATAACCGGGTGAAGGTAAAAATACGGGCAATCCTAGCTTGTTTCCCGTACCTATTTGTATTTTTCCGTTACAGGGGTGGCTGGGTGTGATGCGATTGATGCGTGCAAATGCTTTTCCCCCTTCTGCTTTTCCGGTAGAAGAAGCGGTGATCTTCTCAAGCACCGCACGACGATAGATATCTTCACCTTCAATAACAAAGGTGCAGTGAGAATTGTCATTCTCGGTGTGAATAATAACATTCCGCGCTGTGGGTATTTGTGTTTGTGCAAGCGTCAGAGAGCGGACTTCATTAACAGGTGTAGGTTGGACCCAATACCCCTCATCATCAGCGGCGGGCGCGGCAAGATTCACCATAAAAAGAGGAGAATGCACCATGTTAAGAACGGTGATACCCACTTTGGCATCGTAGTAAAAATCTCCGCCCGGTATTTCAAGCTGCATATGTAATAGTGAGCTTGCGGGCAAAGTCATTTCACCTTGCCACACAAAGACAACACGGTCGGGTTGAGTAATGAGGGTAAAATCGCGCGGACTACGAAAAAACACACCATCTATCGATACAGTGTGATTCACCGCACCAAAGAAATGGCCTTCGTTCTTTCCTTCCGGATAAGGCAGCGACAATGTGCTGTTTTTGGGTAGGGGGTGATCCAAAATCACATTCATCGGCACAAAAGGCATTTATTTAGCTCCCAGCAAAGTTTTTAAGACAGTATAAAGTTTTCTTTGGTTTGACAAGTACATACACAAGCTTGGCGTTAGGGCGCTGTAACACAATCTTAACATTTCCTGCCCTTTCCATCTTCTGCCATCCAAGGTAGAATAGTAAAGACTATTAAACAGAAAGAGCTATGCACACACCTACGGAAACAAAGTCGTCTCACGGTAAGGCGGACGAGAAAAATAATAAGCTCGGTATCAGCCGTGGTATCTATGCGTTTGGCTATTCCTTTAAAGATGCGTTTATATGGGGCACGGCCATCACTGCTGCTTTGATACCTATTATTCATTCCATGCGTGAAACCAAACTTTTAAAGTGGATTAAAATTAGTTCTCAAAACAACTGGTTGAAAGAAAAGATTGAAAAGCTAAAAGACTTAGTTCCCAAATGGGGGCCTAGTATTGGTCTTGCTGCCGGTTTGGGATGGACTATAAGCCATATCATACAGATTCCGAGCGCCATTGTCGGATGGAATAAAGCGCAAACCGCTATTAATAAACACGCGGCATTGGGTGTCGAGAAGAGTCAATTAGTCACATTGAATCAACATCTGCAGGAAGAGAATAACGCTCTTAAAGCTTCCCTGGCTAAAATAGCAGAGGTGCCGCACACTGAACGATTACAATCACGTACTGCTGCGTCTGCTGCTGTAGAAGGGCCTACGCCGTAAATATTTTACGAAGCGAATGCCTGCTCAATGCTTGTGTGAAAGATATAAGCCAAATCCTGAAGTGTTTGTGGATTGTGGATGATTTCATTGGTCTGCGGTAGAAATCCCACAAGTGACGTATGAGGTTGTGAATAGAGTTTTTTGCTATAACGGCAGCGAAACATAGTGTTTTCATGCTCTTCTTCTGCTGATTGTAGAGCGAGTGTTGCAGGAATAGCAAATGCCACATGTCCAAAAATCTGAGAATGTAGTTCCATGAAGTGCGCCTTTGCAGCCGGATTTCTCAACATATTACTCCTTTTTTAAGATTTTTCACAGTGAAGCTTTTAAGACAATCGCTACATGCTCTTTTTTAACGCTAATGCTTGACGGCTGGAAAACATTGTTTTATCGTGGGGTTAGCGTAATAAAAAAGGGGCACCACTTTGAGCAAGCTTTCCGCATCCGAGCAAATTATTGCCGAAAAAACCGTCTGTATCTTATTGGTGCGCGGTGAAAATCCTGATGGTAAACCTATCTATGCGTATGTTGCGGTACGCGCAGACAAGCTGGAATCGTTCATGGAAGCCCAGAAGAGCGGTATGTTCTATCCTGAAGACTTTGGAGTTATTGTGGAAGCAGGCGAAGGTGAGCCCACCGCCGAGATACGCAAAAAGATGGAAACAGAGTACGGATTCAACCATCAGATGATGGTGGATATACCGGATGCTGAGAAAGCCCATGAAATTACTACGAATTTGACTCCTCCAAGCGAAGATTAAGCATAATCTTCAATCTTGTGGATAGTGATTCGTCTTTAAAGTGTAACACAATCTTCATACCCAACTGCCGCCTTATTCGCTAAGATTGAGAGTGGTAAAAGTTTTTAAATGAGCTCGAGTAGACTAGCGGCTCATATAAAGGAAAAACATGTCGGGTTTGAGCGATAACACGAAGATCAGTTTATCCGTAGTAGCATCTGGGCTTATCCCCTCCTTTGCTGCGCCAGGCGTTGTATACTGCGTTGAAAAAGTTGCCCCCAGCCAGATGACATGGCTGAAGAAGATATTCGCTAAACATTTAATCGAACCTAACTTTGCAGTTTTCGAAAAACTTTCCAAAGGTGTCGAAAAGGCACATGAAAAACATCGCGAACAAAGGCGAGAAGAGCGACTTAAACGCGGTGAAATTATAAAGGATGAGACCCCTCCGACCAAGCAAGAGCGTGCATATGATATCTCTGATAGCTTGGTAAAAGGAGCCGTAGCACTGGGTTGGGATTTCGTGGGCACTTATGTTGTTCAGAAGCTTCTCAATAAAGTGCTTAAAGCGAACGTAAAGGCCTTTAATACGTCTGTTTTCGATCTGAGTGTATATCTGGGATGTATTGCTACATTTCCCACCGTATTCGCGGGATTCTTTGAAGGTATTAATCACAGCTCGTCAAGAATAGTCCAAAAAATTACAGGTATGGACAAAAAATCTGCAGATAATCTTGCGTTGCCATTTACGTATACTACGTTGCCTGGGATTGCTTCAACGGCCCTTACCCTTCTTTATGCGCATGCGGTAAAGGGCAGAGGTTAGCTAAAGCGCCAAGCATTACTTTACTCCCCAGTTAAGCGCAGAATCTTTATACGCATTGATCAGCTTGTCTTCTGAAAAGACCAGTATGGTGGGGCGTTTGTCGTTGGGCAAAAAGTAAATGTAGTAGGTGAGTGTTTGTATGACGTTTTTATTGGCGTCTACCATTTGCCTCTCCACCACTTTTTTAGGCTCGCCTATAGCCAGTTTGGCCATGTCACTGCTGCAGCCCATAAACACTGTGTGATCGATTAGCACCTGCTTTTCTTCAAAAGGAATGCTCAAATCTTTTATTGAAGACAATCGATCATTTTCTTCTTTGACCGTACGGGTTATGCCAAAGATATCCACCCGGATCAGAATATTGGTCACAGTCTGGGGTTGGTAATTCACCATATAGAGAAGTACCAGGTAGACCGTGACGGCCAATATTATATAAGGTAGCGAACGCAGCATGCTTGTTTAAAACGTGTCATTAGGATGGAGCCCATACACGAACTCCATTGTCTCTTATAGTAGTCAAATAACACTAATTTTTGGTTAAGTTATTGTAGGATAAGGGACGTTAGCGAGCCATAAAGAAGCTAACTCCTGGTGATATGCAGCGAGGGTAACAGGGCTGCAGTGGTGTGCAAATTAGCAATATTTTCCCTTAAAACGGGTAATTAGCAGCATAAAGCCTAGTTCTTCTTATGACGCAATTGTTGCATATTTGCATCGTAAGTGGATTTTGAAGCAGTCAGGTAATCACTATCGCAGGGAACTTCATGGTACATTTCATTATACGAACCATTGGCAGCAATAAGGATATTATTTTCTATAGTGCCACCTGCGTCGCTGGTACCGAGAGCTTTACGCAAAGAAGAATGGATAATTTCAAAATCCTCAGCTTCTACTTTGCCGCATTTTTGTAAGTAATAATACGTGATAAGCCATGCTTCATAGCGCTGTTTTAGTGTGTCGAAATAGGCTTGCTGCTTGCTATCTTTTTCATCGAATTCTGTTACACCTGAAAACGGAAAAATTGAAGGTGGAAGCGTATTTGACTGGGTGTTCTCGACGGGCGAGTGGACGAGTGTTTTTGCTGTTGGCGCTATGGTTTGGGCAGGTGTTATAACTGCGGCTGTGTGTGAAGATATAATTTCACGACGTATATCATTTGCTGCTGCGATGACTGCAAGCAACATTACAAAAATCCAGAGATGCATATGACGTTGCGATATTGTGCGAATTACAGAGGCAATTGCAGAAGGATGATGATTCTCGCCGCGTAATAAAAACTTGATGCGGTGATTTTCACGATACACGCCCCATATCAATATTCCCCCGATAATGAATATCAGGAGCCATATCAGGCAAGTCCAGAATAGTTCAGTTGAGAGCAATCCGCGGGCAATCATCCGATTTTCTCATAAATTATTATTATAATACAATAGTTAATAAAATTTTAATAGTTCGATGAACTTTTTATTAATACAGGCAGAAATAGCAAAAAACAGGCAAAAGTTCATAATATTGTAACAATTAGGTGTTAGTCTGAAAGGTGAAGAATTCTGAATAGATTGAACTAGTAGCTTATGTCACGTGAAGAAAATATAGATGATGCCACAAGCATATTGTCGGAACAGATAAAGGTGGATCCGAACAAAGGCAGTATCAGCCCGTTTGGGATCACTATTCCTGTGGGCAAGCCGCTGGCCTATGCTTTTAATTTCTTTTACGAACCTCTGATAAAGGCAGTAAGTGAACAGGGTGGCCGCTACTTTGGTATTGCTGCTCATGCCGTTGCCAAGAATGTATTTCATGCGCCTGATGCGGTAGCGGAGAAAGCCCGTGCCATCGCTGATCCAGTAGGACGTTATGGATTGCTGACTTTGGATATCGGTGTTGGTGTAGGTAAGACGATTACCAGCAGTATGAAGCATATGCGGGAAGTCAATACACTGTTCAAACCGTATCTTGCAGCCAATCATAATTCAAGTGTGGGCGCTGTGTCGCTGGCATCAGATAACAACCCCGGCATCATCAATGTGCGCCGTGCATTGATGCAGGAATCAAAAAGCGGATTACTCAAAAATTTGGTTACGCTGGCGGTACGCACTCCCAGCTTGTTGCTTACTATGTGGGATCAGAAACTCAAAACGATGGATGGACGTAAAAAAGTATATGATGGTCTTTCCGACTCTGACAAAGCTGCACGCATGGAAGAGTTCAAAGATATTTTAGAAAAGAAGCCATTGGATAAAAGCCTGCTCTCTAAGATCGAAGAAATTAAAGAGAGCGAAAAATATGAAGACTGGTTGTACCACAATCCCAAGGGAGAATTTCCTGATTACATGAAAGCGCATCCGGAAGTGGTATTTGGTTTCTTTGGCGGTGTGATGGATCCTGCCAATCTGAAAAACACTTTTAACCAGCTCTTTAGACCTAAGACCATCACCGAGCTGACCGTTAATCGGGGCTTATTCAATAACGCCCCGTACTTTGCCGGTATTATTAAACAGTTTGCGAGTGATAGCATCGGCAACCGGATGGACTTGCAAAATATCAACGAATTTGCAGCGGTGCAGATTGCGAAAAAAGCCAAACTACTTAAAGAACAGCCCGCAGAAAACCACAGAGAACTTGCGGAAGAAATAAGAGAATATTTTATTAGGCATTTCAAAGATAGCGGTATTACCAAAAAGGAACCCGATTGTGAAAAGCTGGGTAAAATCGGTGACGAACTTGCTGTTGCCATTATTGACCGGGGCTTGAATCCTTATGCGCTTATCGATCTTGTCTGTGGTAACAAGCTGGTGAAATACAGCAAGGGTGGATTTATTTTTACCTCCGCGCATGATCGCACGGCTTTGATAGAGAAAGAATCTTCTAAATACTCCGCTACGGTCGACAATGCGGATTTCTATAAAGATGCAGGTATTAAACCTGAAGACTTAGGAAAGATTTATTCCGCACTGCCGCCGGAAGAACGAGGATTTTTTGTAATGCTTATGCCGCCCGGTATTCTGGAGCAGCAAGGCATTGATAAAGGCGAGCTAACAAAAGTTCGCCGAGCAAATCGCCGTGAATTTGCCGATTCATTATCCGCTGCACTGGTAGGTATTAAGGATATTTCTTCTGAGGATATGCAGCAGAAATACGGTATGTCAGAAGAGGCTGCTAAAATGCTTCTTACTGTAGCAGAGGATTTTGCTGAAGCTGCGCAATATGGGTCCAAAGAGGCTGGCGATTACCTCACAAAACGCCGGAACAATGTGGCACAGGCGGTGCTTAAGGCGGGTGCCAAATCAAAAGATTCAGGCAAGTTCTGGCAGGATTTTGTTAAAGGATCCGTTCAGGAAAATGGTGAAGAGGCTAATGTCGATAACGGCAGCACATCTTCCGATGATGCGCTTCCCACTAACCGGGTGCGTGCCCATGACCGTAAACCTCGCACCCCGATGGATCATGCCAAGCATAAGAATGCCGGCAAGGAAAGCGGAGAGAGAGCATTTAGCGAATAGACTACCCATATTCCTGAAAAACCTCCCAAATCTTAATAAAACTGTAACATTTCCGTGTTAGACTCAAACATGGTGGAATAGCTTTAAAGGCAGGTTGGAACTTGCCCAAAAAGCGCTCCGACAAAGAAAGTTTTGGTATGGTAGAAAGCGCTACAGGATATATCAACAAAGGTCCGGCGATTACCGAGAACGGACTCTTTAATACCGGATGGCCAAATTTCCCGCTGAGCTCAATGGCGGCCCACTATTCCATGGCCAAGTTTTTCGGCTATGTATTCCAGGCGACGTATCATGATGCCACCCAATGGATAGACAAGAGTGTCCTCAAAAACCCACAAATATTAAGCGCAGATGGTAAGGCGATTGTTAGTCAGCAAGCCAAACAATATTTTAATGTATTTGAAGCGGTCGTGTTTGCGTTTGTTTCTTCCATTAGTTTTTTCATGGAAAAATCGCAGCTTAAAAAAACCGTATATGATGCAATCGCTGCTGAGCGGGGCATCAAGCCCGAATCCGTGACAATCTTTTCGATGTATAAAAGTGATAACCCGTTTATACGCAGTCTGCGTGATCGTTTTACTATACAGAATGCGACGCGTATTCCGGCAGCACTGCTCTTTGCTAAAAATCTTACCGTGGGTATTCTGGCTTTAGTCACTAGCTTTACGCTTGAGCGTTCTATCTTCGTTGAAAATAACTCTTACGATGTATTACGTTCCATGATTCGGGAAGTGCAGACATTGAAGATAAGCGGCAATCAGGAGAAGGAGCGCGTCCATATAGGATTACAACGGGCGATACAGCGTACTTTGACGGAGAATCATCGCATGGTGCTTTCTCCCCAACAGCTTGATGCTAACAAGGATATATTTGATCGTCTTACCAAAAACATTCTGGACGGAGTATTCAGTACTAATGAGGCGATTTATATATTAGGAGAAATGGCTAATCGTCCCGATAGTACGGCTAAGTTGCTAACGGATATCGAAAAAATAGAGCAACAAGGAATACGGGGATTTGCTCGGCATAAGTCACTATTAATAAAAGAGAAATCAGATTTTAAACAGCAGGTTTTGGCTCAGAAGCACTCCAACGAACTCTTTCCAGGAGTGACTGGTAGGGGATAACCACCCGTTTTGTAACCAAATCTTCACAAAGTTCTGCTGTAATATGGATGGTCAAAGAGGCACAATAAAGTGGGATAGTTTTTAACATTAGTGGCATGGTCGTAAATACAGACAATATCGGCGGAAATACAGAACAGGGGGCAGGAAATACTATGCCTTCTGACTCTGATCGCGCGTCTGCTCCGGCCATGCATTTTAAGCACACAGAAATCAAAGGTCGTTTTGATCAATTCCGCTCTTCATTCTGGGGCGGTGCAATGGCGGCGCTTGGTCTGCGCTATCTTTCGCGCCCGCTGACCGGAAACTGGTGGGATGAAAACAAAGCTGGCCCGGGCTGGCTTGGCTACTTAAAAAAATATTCTTACTCCCTAGTGGCAGGTGCCATCATGTATGTCATTACGGGCTTTTATGCCAAGCAGACCTACAAGGATATGCATAATATATTTTCCGAAGCACTGGCTTGGGAATTTAATAAAAAGCCTGAAGAGGTGGGTGTACGAGATTTTTTAAGGAGTGATAACGCTATTATCAATCGTACTAAGTGGAATTTCTTCAAATACAACAGCCGTCGCTTTGGCACTCAGACACTTTTCTTTCTGCCTTTCCTTTTACCTTGGTTTTTTAAGAGTGAAAAACTCAAAGGCCATAGGCTTGTACATCCTGAAACACCGATAGATTTAGGCGTAGGTGCAAATGCATTCTATCTCGTTACTGATATTTTTACCCGTAAAGAAACCTTCTTTGAAAAATTACAGGCGTTCATTGACCGCAAAATCAATCATACGGATTCTTTGGGAGACCAGATTACGGCAGCCGATCTTATCAGTCTCTATGATCGACATGCGCGCGACAATAATCCCAAGCATCCTATTTCGGAAAGAATGGATACGCCCGCCTGGCAGGATGATAAAATACTTTTTGCCCGTATGGCGGAGCTGATGAATCAGACGTACGGTAATATGCCCAAGAAAGAGAAAGCGGATTTTACCGTTCCCAAGCTTATTTATTTATTGGGATCAGGTTTAGTGAAAACCGATAATCTAGCAGTTAATCTTGCCTATGTAGAGGTTGCTAATAGTTGCGGCATCCCAGCTGCTAAGGAAGTGGCACAGGCTATTAAATCTGGCGCGCCGCTTGAGACTATTTTGCAGAAATTTCCGGTAAATCTCTCTTTTGCACAGCCAAAAGAGGCGGAGGGTTCTGAGAAAAACAATACAAATCAACAAGATGGTGGAAAATTCGCCCAGCAAGTAAGCAGTAACCGTAATGGTATTAACCCCAATGTACCCGCTGCCAGCAAGCAGGAACAGCTTGCAAAAACCGCTGAAATGGCGGGTCCTAGGGCTATCTGAATTCTGCCATCTGGACTAAATCGTCATAAAAAATTAACTAAAGTGCCCTATAATTGTCATGAGGGACTCCTATAATGTAAGTGAATGATTCTCTTACAAGAACGGGTAAAGAGCACGTTATGCCTACGACAACATCAGCACCAAGAACATCTGCGCCGCGCGCCAGTACCTCAGCATCTGCCCCATCAGGCGCTGCTACGGGAGGTTCTGGTTTTGGCAACGTTATAGGCAGTGGATTTGGAAAACTTAGCAAAGGTCTAATGTATGCGCAGATGGGCGGTTGGCTGACTGGCTTGCTTGGTGGATGGTTAGGCAAAAAAGAACGTTCATGGGTGCCCAATGGAACAGCGGGCGCATTAAATAAAGTGAGCGAGGTAGCGGGACTGACCAATCAGTCGCTTGGTAGCGTTGCAGATGAAACTGCTAAAGTATTGGGATCCTCTTCAGCAGTTGTAGGTGCTGTAAAACAGGTGAGTGATACTGTTGGGCATTATGCGCAAAAAACACTGGGATCGAAAATCACCGACCGTCTTGCGAAGAACCCTCTCAATACCACAATATTCTCTACCAGTATGATGGTAGGCGAAACCATGAGTACGGTTTTTGATTTCAAGACTCGTCTTGCTGCGATCAAGGGTATGCAAAAAGCTCTGACAGGAAAAGACATTACCAGCGCATCCGCCATGACAGGAAAGAATTTACACCCATTGGTAAAAAGTGTGAGCAGTGAACTTACCGGATGGAAAGCCACGCTCGGTACATTGCTTCAGACGGGCGGGGTACTTGCAAACGGCTATCTCATGCTTTTTGGAAATAGTGAGTCCAAATGGAATGTGGGTGCAAGAGGAATAGCTGTATCTTTGGGGCTTAGTATGGGTACAAGCATGATAGCCAGTGCGGTGACAGCCAGTGATACAGGGCTTAGAGCCTATTCTATGATGAGTAAATATAATGCGCATGGAAAACCTGTTCCGGTTGAACTTTATGCGCAGCTTATTGGCGGATTGGTTAAAAACGCTACCGCGGAAGCAGTTACTGCGCTTGCTACGCAATGCCATGAAAAGAACTTATCAGCAGATGAGGTGATCAGAAATATAGCTCAGAGCAAATACCCCACCACTGCTAAAACGGCTGCGAGTACTCCGGTAACTATTGGCGGTAAAACCTTTGTCAGTAAAAAAGCTCAGGGTTTCACAGCGCAAACGTTACGTAGCCAAAATCCTGCAGGCGCAGTCCCGTCGCTGTAAGTTAGTATTTTTTATTTACAGTATTGTGAGTATAAAGCTTTTGCATATTTGTCGCAAAGATGAAATCATCTATAGATATCAAGAGAGGTTAATATGAGTTTTGTAAATGGATTGGTACATGGCGTGATTTCTGCCATTACATTTTCAAGTCCTCCGCTGTATCGCTATCCTTACCGCAATTCACTAGAAGCATTTCGCAGCGATTGGAAGCATATCGGTAGCGATGTAGAAGCTGCGCAGCAGACTTTTACCGGTGCTTATGAGGAAGAAAACCATGAGTAATCGTGATGCAGGTGATCGGTCAAGCGGCGGACAAAAGAATCGCGAAGCATTTCGCCGCAATTCAGAATTTCTGCCTAGTCCTGAATTACTGGAAGGCTATGATTATGTTGTAGAAGGGTCTGCAGCACGTATTCTTACCATGTTTGAAGGGGAGCAGAAACACCGCCATGACTGGGAAAATAATGCGCTTAAAACCCATACATTCAGTACATTGCTCGGACAGATATTAGGCTTTTTTATTGCCGTGACAGTGTTTGTGTCTGCGGCTGTTATAGGTATGTCTGGTAATAGTACGACGGCTGCATTTATCTGGGTCTTTGGTCTTGCTATTATTGTTATGGCAGGTTTGGTCTGGGTCTATGCCAAAAGCATGGGGCAACGCCCGCTTTTTGCTCGTCCTGCCATGCGCACACATTTTCGTCCGCAAAAGGAACGCGATAACGAAAACAAAAATGATTCAGAAGCCTAAGTTTATTTACGGCATTGTGCCATAAGGGCAGAGATCAAGGGCAGGGCAATGCCATTGGCATCAAACTCAGGATGAAATTGAGTGGCAATACAGAACGGATGCGTCCGATGTTCCACCGCTTCCACTACCCCATCTGCTGCCACGGCAGTTATCTTTAATGTGTCTGCATTGATATGCTGGGAGAGTGCTCCCTGATGATGGATACTGAGCACGCCCAGAGTTGTATTATCGGAGAGTGCGGGCATGCCCAATTGTTTGCGGGCAATGTCAGCAAATTGTGATGTATCATCCGTGATTCTTATGGGATGATTTGCGTTCACCGGGCATGGTTTGTGCGGATCATCCAGGAACTCTACATAGCTGCATTCCATCCATTCCAGCAGATCAGTTGCGACATTCTCAAGATAGCCATCATGTGCGGTATTCGTGGCATCCAGCGCATCCGGCAGATGCTGGAGTAATTTACCACCGGTAAGTGCCACCAGCAATTGCATGCCGCCACAAATGCCCAGCAGTGGCAGCGGCTTTTGCAAAGCATGTTCCAGCATGACGCGTTCAGTTTCAAAACGAAAATCAAGAGAAGGAGGTAATTGGGTTTTAGGGTGAAGGGTAGGTTCACCGTAGATAGCAGGCGGGACGTCATATTCATTGCCTGGCAGAACAATGCCCTGCACAGTGGCCAGTATTTTGTCTAATTCGGCAAGGTGCAACTCAAGTGCTTGGCCAAGTACTTTCCCGTATGTTTCTGCCAGCGTAATATCTCTGGCACCACGCAGGACCTGTAAGGCATCTGAGGTGACTCCTAGCTTACCCATAAACAGGTCGCTGACGGTACGCGGAATAACCACCACCTCTCCACCTGCTTCGGTAATAAGCTGACAAAGCAAGCGCCATCCACGCCGTTTGCGGTCGTCAATCATGGCGATTCTGGGTGCGTCTTTGGGAAGAAACTGCTCTGGATAATGCGGCGAAAATACGATCATGCTTCAGATATACACACAGAAGGTTACTAAAAGGTTATCATAAGCATAATAATTCGCTCCTCGATTTTGTAAGTTTGTCATTCCCCGGATTTTCGCGTAAGCGAAAAATCCGGGGAATCCAGCACGCTGCGTCTGCAGCGCAAGCAAGCCTAGATTCCCACCTGCGCGGGAATGACACTAAGATAGTAGTGGGAATATTCCCATTATGTCAACAGGGCATGTGAAAATATTATGCCGGGGAGTAACATACATCTCGTCATCGCGAGGCTCCATAGGAGGCGTGGCGATCCATCTGGATTGCTTCGCTACGCTCGCAATGACGGAAGTACGGGCACTGGCCTTAGATCCTACGGTCAAGCCGCAGGATGACACCATAAAAGGCAATTGTCACCCCGCACAAGCGCAACGCGTTGCGGGGTCTGGTGCAAAAAATAAGAAAGACCAGATGCCGCAACAAGTGCGGCATGACAGAACTACCCCAGCAAATCATGCATCTCCACCTGAAAGAAACAGGCGAGCTTAAGCATTTCATGCAACTGGATGTCACCCTTGCCGATTTCATAATACTCCAGCAAGTCACGGGAAATGCCTGTAAGCTGGGCGAGCTTGCCCAGCGGTAATTCCTGCCGTGCCCGCAGGCGGTGGATGTTCTGGCCAATGGTGAAGCGCAGGTGACGAAATAAATGAGTGCTGTAGGTCATGGTTTCTCTCCTTGTGATTGGTATCGGGAGTTTAGAAACCACGTGTAAAACGTGAGCGGTGTGTTCCCCTTGCGGGTGTTATATTCCACCACACTCCCGACATAGGAGATTTGCACTTCGTCATTCTGCGATACACGAAGTGTGTGCGCAGAATCCCATAAGATCCTGTGCTCTCGCCTTCGGCGAACCACAGGATGACAGGCACAAAAAACCCGCTCTGTCGGGAGCGGTATCCGTTTACAAGCGGTTTCTAATCGCCGTAAGTTGACTATAGCAGTATTATAATGGGTAGCAATAGTCCAAAAAAAGAGGGAGAATTGCTTCCCCCTCCCAAGTGTTCGCGATTTTATATTAATGAGTAGTTGCAATATGGTGTTTATAGAAGCCAAAGAGGCTGATAACTAACCATGCTACTACCGTGTAGAAAATCGGTAATGTGCCACCGGTATGCAGTGTAATCACTACAAACAACGCACCGAGGACGTTAAGCATAATATAATGTGTGTCTGTTACTTTCATGTGGCCGACGACCAGCAAGAAGTAGCCAAGCAACATAAATACGATGCCTACATAACCAATTAATCCAAATATTGAATCCATAAACATAGCCTTTCTAAAAAATGGTTTAAGAAAGAAAGTGAGTTGCTCTTAAAACCGCCATATAAATCGCACGCCTGCCACGGCTCCGTCATCATGGGTGTACCCTAAGTTTACGAAAGTCACCGCGTTCTTCTTTTCCGACTCCCACAAAGTAAACACCACTCTGCTGCGTTTTTCCCTGCGGATTTCAAAATTAATGGGCTCGGCGTCTTTGGACTGTGAAAAGCGGATATGCACTGTAGCGAGGTAGTTGGTATCGATATAATGCAGCTGATCCGATTTTACCGTCCCCGTATCGTCAGGTTTCATGAAGTAGCTAGCCCTTACATCGCTATTCTGTTTTTGCTTTCTTTCCACTCTCACATCCGGCAATGAGCAGGCAGTGAGAGCTATGAGCAAAGCCAGCATGGTAATGCTTAGGCTCCGTGTAGGCACGTTACTTAAGCGCCTTAAGCGACGCAACTCTGTACCCTTCTTTCTGTGAAGACAGACTAGAAAATCTAATCTACTTCATTGAGGTTCACTATAGCAGAACGTTGCACAAAAGTCACGCAAATTGCTGCATAGCAACATTAAATATGCTGCACCGCACAATTAGTGGTAGAATAAGGGTGAGGCTGCCATAGCTGCGGGTGGATTAGGGGCAGGTAAGGCTAAGTTCCGGGCTCGTTTTTGCCAAAATACACCACTATTTTGGAAGCAATAAGGTTTGGCAAAGCCCGTACCTTAGATGCCGCGGGTTTCCTAGGGAATCAGGCAATTTTCAATAAAACCGGGTTTTAGGATGATGCAGGGGCCAATATTCATGAATCTGTCATAAAAGATTCATAAAACTGCCACAGAGTTCTGGTACTATCAGACCTAACAAGAACCTTTTCCATGAAGGAGATGACCATGAGTAACAAACCCATCGATATTGCACTAACCGATATTGCTAGTGATGTATCAGCTATTGCGCCCGCCCAGCCCAAGGTGGTGGACGAGGTATTTGAGGTGCTAAAGCTCCTAAATGAAAAGCGCCTGCTTACGGACAAGATAAAGCGGTTTTTAACCCTTTCCAAGGCAGCGACGCCTATTGTGAAGGATGCAACAGGTAAGGCACTCACTACCCATCTTCAGGAAGGTGTGTTTAATAAAAAAGGCCGTGAACGTCTGGCCCGTCTGGTAGATGATCATGCGCAACGTATTAAAACCGATATGCCACGTGAATCCGTGCAGTTTTTCTCTGTTATGGCCATTAAGATGATTAAGTATGTGGAAAGTGGCTCGGTGCTGAGTGAAGTATTCGACAGCCTGAAAGACCCAACCAAACACTAAAACCGGAATTATCTTTTAGTTTCAGTGTGGTGATAGTTGTTGTGACGTTGCATATTTCATCAATATGTCATGCGATATTAATAAAACGGTAATGATTTCCTGCTAGGCTGGGAATAAGAGAAAGTTTTTGGAGAATATTATGATTATGGCTGTCAATCCTACTCCTGAATTGGAAAGATTTGAATCGCTACTTGTGGAGCATAAAAATGCTTTGGGCGAAAAAGGTAGGGCTTTGGCTAGGCTAATAGGACGTCACAATGCTTCTGTTGCCAAAGGTGGTCGCCATTTGGAACTAGGAGAAGAAGAGGGATTAAGCCGATTATTACACACCAATATATCCACGATAGGACAGGCTCTTTCTGACTTAGATAGAGAAAATAAGGCTGGTATCGCGGGATGTACCCGTAGTTTTGCTGCGACAGTAGAAAAAATAGCAGAAAGTGCTGTAACAATCCCCGGAATTGGGGGATTAATGGATGACATGCGCAAGACATTCCTGGGGCAATTTAAAGAGGCTGTGGGGATGTTGAGGGAACATAGAATATGTCCTCCGGTTGTGAATAAATTCATGGGGCATATTGCTTTGGCTGAGATGATTGCCGGCGGATTTTTTGGAGTAAGTCTTGAAACACAGATAGATAGGTTGTTGGGTGGAGAAGGAAAAGAAAAGCTTGCGATCTTCTTAAAAGAAAAATCTCAAGCTGCGGGTAAAGTCTTTGCTCCGTTTGCAACAAATGTAGCAGAAACTTTGAATCCCATGTTAGAACAAGCAAAAAATGCTGTCACAGAGTTAGGATCAAATCTTTTCACCAGTGGTGCAGCCAGCTCCCCGGCAGCGCCTGCTAGATCTAAAACACCTAAACTTTAATCCTTCTTCAACTTTCCCCAGCGTGCGGCATTCTCATGCGTGAGCTGCACCGTGATGTGGAATAGTTCATCTTCTTCTTTTTGCGATAGTACTTTGCCGTGGCGGTAGAGCCAGGCGAGGTTTTCGCCGTCTGAGACGGGCAGGGTGATATTGATTGTGGTCATAAACAGCTCGCTCAGGCGCTTATCCAGCACCTCAAGCAAAGTATCAATACCCGCACCCGTGAGGGCAGAAACGGCTATGCCGCCTGTCTCTGGCATATCTGCCGGTAGCTGGTCTATTTTGTTCCAGACTTCCATCATCTGTGTTTCCAGGACTTCTTCGCTAAGTAATCCGCCGAGTACTTCCAGCACATCCGCCTTCTGGGCAGCGCTGTCGGCATGAGAAATATCGCGCACATGCAGCAGTAAATCGGCCTCTACCACCTCCTCAAGTGTCGCGCGGAAAGCCGCCACCAGCTGATGCGGCAGGTCGGAGATAAATCCTACCGTGTCAGAGAGGATAATCTGCAAGCCCGAAGGAAGTTTTACGTTACGCAGTGTGGGGTCAAGTGTGGCAAAGAGTTTATCCATCGCCATCACACGCGCGTGGGTTAAGCGGTTAAACAAGGTGGATTTACCCGCGTTGGTGTAGCCCACGAGGGCTACAACGGGGTAGGGCACATCGCGCCGGGTCTTGCGGTGCAGATTGCGTGTGCGGGCTACGCCTTCAAGTTCTTTGCGGATTCTGGCGATACGATCACGGATCAAGCGGCGATCGATTTCAATCTGCGATTCACCCGGGCCGCCTAAAAAGCCAAAGCCGCCGCGCTGGCGCTCGAGATGGGTCCATGAACGCACCAGCCGGCTCTTCTGGTAATCGAGCGCTGCAAGTTCAACCTGTAGCTTACCTTCATGCGTTCGGGCGCGTGCGCCGAATATTTCAAGAATAAGCGCGGTGCGATCAATGGCCTTGCACTTAAAGATTTTCTCCAGATTGCGCTGCTGTACTGGGCTTAATGAGCCATCCACTACGACAAGGCCGATTTCTTTTTCTTCAATGAGCGCTGCCAGTTCTTCTGCCTTACCCTGACCAATGAGCGTGGCCGGGCGGTATTGCCCTAGCGGCACCAGGCGTGATTCCACGACCTCCAGCGAAATGGCGTGAGTAAGGCGCACGGCCTCGATGAGACGCGCTTCAGGAGAGCGACGCGAGTCATCGTCTTTTTTGAGATAGGGGTGGAGAACAAGGGTTTTCATACGGGATAATTTTATGTTGGAAATGAAGCGAGGTCAGAAGACCTCGCCCTTCAGTCGCCGGAGGCGTCAGGCTCATCGCGAAGACCAGCAGGCCGTAGCGGGAGCGATTCTAAAGAGGATTTTATCGCCAGCAGATCCTGCCAGGTGGCACGTTTCTGTGCAGGCTGGCGCAGCAGGTAGGAGGGGTGGTACACCACGGCGACCGGATATTCCTTATCGCGGTAGGGTGTGCGGTAGGTAAAGCGTTTACCGCGTAGCCGCGTGATGCCCTGTTCGGTGCCGAGTACTGCCTTAGTGGCTGTGCCGCCTACCAGTACGAGCAGCTCGGGATCGATAAGCGCAATATGTTTTTCTACAAACGGTTGGCAGATAGCGAGTTCTTCAGGGTTGGGCTGGCGGTTGCCGGGTGGGCGCCAGAAGAGGGTGTTAGTGATATAAAAAGAAGTGCGGTCATAGCCTATAGCGCCAAACATTCTATCCAGCAGCTTGCCGCTGGGACCGCAAAACGGAATGCCTTGAATATCTTCCTGCGCGCCGGGCGCTTCACCAATCAGCATGAGCTTTGCCGCAGGATTGCCGTCGGCAAACACGGTGTTGGTAGCGGTACGTTTAATCGCGCAGCCGTCAAATTCACGCACGGCTTTTTCTAAGTCAGCCAGCGTTTGTACGCTATCAGCCAGTTTGCGTGCGTCGGCGATTGCAGCGGCAAGCGAGTGATGTGGCGGCGGTGTTGCAATGGAAGATGTTGGTTTAGGAACTTCTTTTGCAGGTGTGCTGACGGCGGTAATAGTTGGAGCTATAGGCGCAACACAATAGTCGCGCGGCAGATCCTGGATGACTTCATCCACACCTGCATCCACGTACCATTGTAATATACCAAGCGCCTCTTGTTGCATGATTCCCTCTTTACGATAACCGCACAATAGAAGAGTATATAAAGAAAGAAAAGGGGATACAGGCATGGCTGAACGCGAAGAAATGCTGTATGATGTGGTGATTGTCGGCGCCGGGCCTGCGGGCTTAAGCGCGGCGATACGGCTGCGCCAGCTCTCAGCGGCAGCGGGCAAGGATATTTCCGTCTGTGTAGTCGAAAAAGGCTCGGAAGTGGGCGCGCATATTCTCTCCGGCGCGGTGCTTGAAACAAGGGCGCTGGATGAGTTGTTACCTGACTGGAAAACACGCGGTGCGCCGCTTACTGTGCCTGCCGGGCATGAAGAATTCCGTCTGATGTTTTCGCGTTTCTCTCTGCGATTGCCAACGCCGCCGCAAATGAGAAACCACGGTAATTATATTGTGAGTCTCGGCAATGTCTGCCGCTGGCTGGGAAAAGAAGCCGAAGCGCTGGGTGTACAGATATTCCCCGGCTTTCCGGCAGCAGACATATTGATAGAAGAAGGCAAACTCGTAGGCATTATCACCGGCGAATTTGGTGTGGGGAAAGACGGTGTGCGCACGGCAGCGTATCAACCGGGTATTGCCATTAAAGGCAAGGTGACGCTGCTTGCTGAAGGATGTCGTGGTTCGCTATCAGAGCGCATTATGAAGCAGTTTGGTTTGCGTGAAAATGCCGATCCGCAGAGCTATGGCATTGGTATTAAGGAGCTCTGGGAAATAGACCCCAAGAAGCATAAGCAAGGCAGCATCTTGCATACGGTCGGCTGGCCGATGGATAAAAGTACGTATGGCGGGTCGTTTGTCTATCATCTCGACAAGAATCAGGTGGCGGTTGGTTTTGTGATTGGGCTGGATTACCAGAACCCGTACCTCGATCCGTTCATGGAATTTCAGTGGTTTAAAACGCACCCGCATATTCGCAGCTTGCTCGAAGGCGGGCGGCGGATTTCCTACGGTGCACGCGCACTTAATGAGGGTGGTTATCAATCGATTCCTACACTGACATTTCCCGGCGGTATGTTGATGGGCTGTGCGGCAGGATTTATGAACGTGCCTAAAGTCAAAGGTACGCACACCGCCATGAAATCTGCCATGCTGGCGGCAGAAGCGGCGTTTGAGCATCTTACCCAAAACGCGCCACTTGCGAATTATGAAACGCGCTTAAAAGCATCATGGATATACGAAGAATTATACAAATCACGCAATATTCGCCCTGCCTTTCATAAAGGCTTATGGGCGGGATTGCTCTATTCGGCGTTTGATACCTATATACTGCGCGGCCGCGCTCCCTGGACGTTGCATTACAAGCCTGATTATAAAAACCTGAAACCTGCAAGTGAATGCAGTCCCATCGTTTATGCCAAACCCGATGGCAAGGTGACGTTTGATAGACTATCTTCGGTATATATTTCCAACACCAATCATGAAGAAAATCAGCCTGCGCATCTGCGCTTGAAAGATGCTTCGCTGCCGGTGGAATATACGTTGCCTGTTTACGCAGAGCCTGCGCAGCGCTACTGCCCGGCAGGGGTATATGAAATTGTGCGTGAAGAGCAGCGCCCACGTTTTCAGATCAATGCACAAAACTGCGTGCACTGCAAAACCTGTGATATCAAGGAACCATCGCAGAATATCGTATGGACGACCCCGGAAGGCGGTGGCGGTCCTAACTATTCAGGGATGTAATTAAACCTGCTGGTAAGGGATCGGCGTCTTTTTGATGGGATCAATCGCCAGTTCGCCGTTTTCGTACTGAGCAGCAATGTAGCGGCGGTTGCGGTTGATAAACAGCACCGGCTTTACTTTTTTGCCGTTATACACACGCAGTTCAGTTACCTGACCGCGATTTTCTGGATTATTCTTACTGCTCATAGTCTCCTCATGTGTAGGCTTGCTGCAAAATCACCACGTTCCTTCAGAACCTTGACGATTTGCAAAAATCTTATTGGAAAGTGGCCGCATACTAATGATATATTGCGAGCTTGCAAGCATTTATTTGAGGTGATTCCAATTAATACATTGATAAATATAAAAAAACCCTATTTTTTAGCAGCATTTTTACTCGCTGGAACAAGTGTGCTGTGGTCGCCGGCCAGTTTTGCCGGCCCATCAGCTCCTTCTTCTATAGGCCATACAGCGCCAATAAATCCGGATACATCAAAGATTGAAGAAGACTCAAAAACGGAATCGGTTCCCGCGGCTGTTTCTGTTAGTCCGTCTTCTGCGCCCGGTGCACCATCTTTTGGTAGCTATCTTTCTGGCCGTTTTGCGGAATCACAGGGAGATGTAACAAGGGGGGTCGATTTTCTGCGTGAATCACTTAAACGTGATCCGGATAACAAAGAAATGCTGGGTGGCCTTTACCGCATGATGATGCAGTCGGGTAAAATTGAGGAAGCGGTACAGATTGCGCCAAAACTTTCAGGAGTCCGGGTAGTTGGAGACGGTAGTGAGTTCTCTCCTGATATGCTGCTGGCTATGGATGAGGCAAAACAGGGTAAGTATGAAATGGCTGCAAAACGGTTGCAGGGCATTCCTAAAGCCGGATTTAATAATCTGCTGGTACCGTTATTGCAGGAATGGATAAAACTGGGCGCAGGCCAAATTAAAACTCCGCTGGAAGCAAAAGAAATCCTGCCGGAAGCCAAAGTGATTTTGCCGCATATCTATCTGAATGCTGCTTTTATCAATGATATCGCAGGGTTTGAAGAGGCGGCGCAACAGCAGTATGGGGCATCGGTGAAAGATGTGCGTGTGGAACCGTTTCGCGCTGTAGAAGCGTTTGCCAATTATTATAGCCGCAAAGGTGGAAAAGAAAAACGCCAGAAACTGATAGATGACTATCTTGCAGCCCACGGGGATTCTTTCCTTGCGGATGAATTGCTGGCTGAATCTTCTGCAGAGAACGCTAAGCCTTTAGTGACGAATGCGACAGAGGGATTAGCGGAAGTATTTTACACTATGGCCAATATTTTTCATGGCGTGCGCCCTGCCGCAGATGAGATTACTACTCTGCATCTGGCCTTATATCTGCGCCCGAATTTCCCCGCTGCCGAATTTCTGCTCGCAAGCACCTATGAACTGGCGCAGGATTACCAGACTGCTGTTGCGACGTATCAGAGCATAGAAAAGGATTCTCCTTACTTTGTGCGCGGTCGCATACGCAGTGTGTATGATGAAAGCGAAATGGGAAGAAATACTGGTGCAGTCGCAAAGCTGGATGCTATTGCGGCAGAAAGGCCGGGCGATATTGATGCATTGCTTGCTAAAGGTGACATATTACGGGCACAGAATCATTTTAAGGAAGCTGCAGATGCCTATACCATCGCTGCATCACGCGTAAAAACCATGCTCAAGCATCACTGGATTATTTATTTCTCACGCGGCACGTGTTTTGAGCGTATGGGGCAGTGGGAAAAAGCGGAAGCGGATATGAAAAAGGCGCTAAAGCTTAATCCGGGAGAGCCTGAAATACTCAATTATCTGGGATATAGCTGGTTGACACAGCACCGTAATATCGTCGAAGCAAAAAAAATGATAGAGGATGCTTATGATGCGCGGCCTGAAGACGCGCATATTATAGACTCTATGGGATATGCACTCTATGTAAACGGCGAGTTTGCCAGTGCACTTGAATATTTTGAACAGGCATTGGAACGCACGCCGGATGATCCGACCGTCAATGATCATCTGGGGGATACCTATTGGCAACTGGGGCGAAAAACCGAAGCAAAATATCAATGGGAGCGGGCGCTTGCCGATGATCCGGATGCTGCCCTTGAAAAAGATATACGCAAAAAAATGGATAAAGGTCTTGCACTCATTCATCCGCTACAGGCTGTGGACGAGAAGAAGCCTTTGACTACTCCCACTGATGAATAAATAGTTCTGATTATGATCGTACTTCGTGAATTAGCCCCCGCTAAAATTAATCTCTATCTGCATATCACTGGTAAGCGCTCCGACGGCTATCATCTGCTCGACAGCTTGGTGGCGTTTGCTGATGTCCATGACAAAGTAGAAGTAACGCCTTGCAATACAGTGACGCTTGCTGTGGAGGGGGATTATGCCTCAAAAGTCCCTCCTGCTGATAATACGGTTCTGAAAGCGGCACTGGCGTTGCAGAAGCAATATAAAGTAGCAGCAGGTGCTGCATTGGTATTGCATAAAAACATTCCTGTGGGGGCAGGTATGGGGGGTGGTTCAGCAGATGCGGCGGCTACGCTCAGGCTGCTTTCCCGCTTTTGGCGCATTCAACCGACGCCTAAAGATTTACATACGATTGCTCTTTCTATTGGAGCGGATGTGCCTGCATGCTTGCGTTCAGGTTCGCTTTACATGAGTAGTATAGGCGAAGTGATAGAACCTGGGCCAGTACTTTCTGGCCTTACTCTTTTGCTTATTAACCAGGGCAAAGCATTGCTGACATCAAAAGTGTTTGCAGAATATAAGGGATCTTTTTCTTCAGCGCCGCGTAAACCACATATGTTTTCTTCCCCTAGTGAGTGCATAGATTTTTTACAGAAAACCAAAAACGATCTACAGGCACCCGCAAGTAAACTTGTACCAGAAATTAAAGACACTCTGAATGCGTTGGGAACAGAAAAGGAGTGCCTTTTGTCGCGTATGACGGGTAGCGGTGCTACCTGTTTTGGTATTTTTACTGACTCACAGATAGCAGAGAAGGTTGCAGAAAAATTAAATAAAGCCCACCCTGCATGGTGGATAAAAACCGCAGCAATCAGGTAAAAAGTGGCTAAACGTAATAAACTTCGGTACCAAAGCAAAGGTAATCAATTTCCTGTTATTATTATGACCGGGACAGTGTATCTCCGGCATGTGGAAGATGAGGCCATTGCGGCGGCTGTAAAAGGCGATATACAGATTTATCTGAGTACGGACTCCCTCATATATAATACGCATGTGGGTGATTATGAGGCTATGGGGTTTGATGGATACCTCAAAGCAGATCTTTATGATGGAAAGGGATGGAAGCCATTATCACTGGAAGAGTTCTTCTCTGCCCGTGAATATTATTTTGGCAAACGCGAGCGTCCCATCGATACTTACCATTTGTGCTTACATACACTTCAGGCACATCAGGGCACAGGGCTTATGCGCACCTACCGCGAACATTACATTTTAGCCCTAAAAAACGCTAAAGAAGAATAATAGTTACTTTTTCTCTTTTTTCTCTGCTTCGCGCGCGGCGGCAATTTTTGCTTTAATAGTATCGAGCTCTACTGCGCCCGGTAACAATTCCTTGCCAATGATAATAGCGGGTGTGCCGCCGATGTTAAGCGATTGTGCGAGCTCTTTGTTATGGCTAAGCTCTTTCTCAATATCCGGGTTGCTCATCGCTTTTTTGAAGGTATCCGCATCAATGCCAGCTTCTTTTGCTTTCTCTGTGAGTATTTCCATCGTGTAACGTCCGGCAGCTTTCATGAGTTCTGAGTGAAAAGCAAAATATTTTGTTTTATCAATACTATTCACTGCAAGCGCAGCTTTTGCTGCCAAGACAGAGTCTTCGCTTAGAATTGGAAATTCCTTAAATACTACATTTACGTTTTTATCATCCTCCAGCAATTTGCTGATAACGGGGAAAAAATGCTTACAGTAGCCGCAATGGTAATCAAAAAATTCTATTACAGCGACATCTGCGTTTGGATTGCCGATGGAAGGCGAATTGGGATTATTTTTTAGATCACCCTGAAGTGCGATAATATTTTGAGCAGCTTTAGCCATTGTCGCCGCCTGCTGTCTTGCCTGATAGGCTTCCAGTGATTTAACAATAACTTCAGGATTGTCCTGAAGTGTTTTTTTAACGATCGATTCTACTTCAGCGCGGGTAAGCGGTTTATCTTCCGCATAAGTGGGAGAAGAACTTAGCACCATGCTTAAAACTACGATAAAAACAGACAATGAAGTAAAAAACGATTTCATAAAACTCCTCTTGAGGAAAATGCGATGTTATTATTAGAATCACAGATAATGGGGCACTTCAATGGCTATCTTTATGGTCTTTGTGGTCTTGCTTTGCTTTTTCAGCAATGAGTTTGATATCATTTGCACGAAGTCTTGCAGGATTGTCATGGCTTAGGTTTTTGAGTGCTAATTCAACATTTCTTAGCATCTCTTTTGGATTGTCTTCCAAAGAAGCTTCTTCGGCACTTGCCAGATAGAACATCCCAAGATTACCCATTTTACCATAAACCAACGCTAATGTATGCCAGGTTTCTACATTGCTGTTATCCAGAATGCTTGCGTGTTCGAGCACCTGCATGGCTTTAGACAGGTCATTTTTGTTTTCGGTGGCCATAAGTGTTTTGCCGTAATCCGTAAGAATGAGCGCAGAATTAGGCAAAAGTGAAGCTGCCTTACTATAAGATTGCGTAGCTTCAATAATCTTTCCATTCTCGAATAGCATCTGTCCGCGCAACTCATGAAAAAACGGATCATTGGGTTTTTCTTTGAGTAATCCATCAATTTCAGCAAGAGCTTTTTGTAAATCGGGAATACGGTAATAGGCGATGGCGCGAGCATAGCGTGCAGGTACTGAGGTGTCTTTCACGGGGTAGGTAAGTAATGTACGTTCTGGTGATTCCATAAAGCCGGTGAGCTTGGCAAGCATGCGGGCATGGCGCAGATTGAATTTACTCGGTATCGCATCCTCTTTTAAAGAGGATTGCATGACATGATTACGTATATGGGTGATGCGATCAATACTCAGAGGGTGCGTGCGCGTATAGGGATCAGGTGTGCCATAGCTGCGATTTTCATCCTGTCGCAGAATCTCGAGCATGCGCAACATACCGGAAGCGGGTATACCCAGCTGGTCAAGATAATTAAGCCCCGCCTGATCGGCAGCACTCTCATTGGCGCGGCTAAAATGCAGATAATTGCGCAGAGCTAATTCCTGACCTGCACTCATTACCGCCATGCCTGCACCATGTCCGCCACCTGCGAGTACGGCTACACCCAGAACGGTAGATAGAATAGTACCTAGCTGTGCGTCTTTTAATTTTTCGGCACCTTGCGCAAGATGTCCACCTGCCATGTGTCCCGTTTCATGCGCCATTACGCCTATAAGCATGGATGGCCGATCGGTTTTTACAATAAGACCAGTATGAATAAACATATTGGCGCCGCCTGCCACATAAGCATTGATAGTGGGATCATCGACGATGAAGATATGAATGGCCTCAGGATTTAGTCCGGCCACATCAAAAATAGGATTGGCATAAGCACGCAGCGTATCTTCAATCTCTGCGTCACGGATAAGCGAAACTGCCTGCGCACAGGGTGGCAATAATGCAAGCATAGCGCATAACAAAAATCTGCTTATTTTGTGCCAGACATGCATATACGCTTTGTAAAAACTCCTTGAAGGTTAAAGAGCGCCGGTTTTACTATTCAACCATTCTTCGCCACCAGCCTTTTTTGGTTTTTGCATCTGGCGACGCTTGTTCAGCAAGCGGTGGAACCTGTGCATTGGTAGTGGTGATGGGTACCATGCGAGGCGCATCGGAAGGACGTCTTGGTGCATCGCTGGATGAATAGGAGTTGTTAGCAGCATCTTGTGATTGCGAGTTGGTATTATCTCCATTGTGATTGCGGCGGTCGCGCCAATGTCTGGGTCTGCGGCCTCGCCCTCCGCGGTCTTCACGTGGTGGGCGGACTTCTGTACCCTCAGGTGCGCCTGGTTCAGTGATAACTGGACCATCTGTTGCCTGAGTGTTGGTATTGTTATTGCGATCGTTGAAATTACGTCCATTACCATTACGGCGTCCGCGGCCACCACGACGGTTGCGGCGGAACGGACGTTCTTCCGGAGAAAATGCAGGAGCTGACTCTTCTGCACCCACTGTTACCATATCTTGTTCAGGTGCTGATACTTCTTCTTCCATCGGCAACTCGTCCATGAGGGTCTGTTCCATAGATACAGGTTCATGTGTGTTGGCTGGTGCGTTGCGACGTGTTGCGGTGCCTTTTACTTTATCAAGGCGGAACACACCCTGTGCAGCAGATGTATCTATAAGAGTAATAACACGAATGCCGTATTTCTGTTCTATGGAGGATATGGCATCTCTGCGAGCGTTGAGAAGATGTAAGGCTACTGAAGGAGTAACAGTGAGCTTAATCTCACTTGCGAGTCCACCTGCGGCTTCTTTTTCCATCGCACGGATGATTTGAATAGCAACCGATGCGTCAGAACGAATAATACCTCTGCCCTGACAATGCGGACATGGCATAGTACTGGTTTCACTCAATGAGGGGCGTAGTCGCTGGCGTGACATTTCCAGCAAGCCAAACGGGCTGATGCGTCCGAGCTGGATTTTAGCGCGATCAAGCTTGAGTGCATCTTTCAATGCGCGTTCTACGGCGCGGCGGTTGCGTGAATCCATCATATCGATAAAGTCGATAACGATAAGTCCCGCCAAATCCCGTAAACGCAGCTGGCGGGCAATTTCTGCCGCAGCTTCCAGATTGGTTTTGGTTGCGGTTTCTTCGATGTTGCGTTCGCCAGTCGAACGTCCCGAATTGACGTCGATAGAAATGAGCGCCTCAGTGGGGTTAAGGACGATGTAGCCACCTGAGCGTAGTTTGACTACCGGGTCGTACATTGATGCCAGCTGGTCTTCTATGTTATAGGAATAGAAAAGCGGGATATTGCCTTCATAGAGCTTTACGCGTGGCGCATGGCTTGCCAGAATCATCTTCAGGAAATCTTTTGCCTGATTATAACCACTTTCACCCTCAATAATGACTTCTTCAATATCGCTTGAATACAAATCACGGATCGTGCGTTTGATGAGATCGCCTTCTTCATAAATGAGGGCAGGTGCCGTAGAAGAGAGGGTTTGTTCGCGTATGGTTTCCCACAATTTCACCAGATATTCGTAGTCGCGTTTGATTTCTGCACGTGTGCGATCGATACCAGCAGTGCGGATAATAGCGCTCATGCCACGTGCTGTTTTGAGTTCAGCAGAAATTTCTTTCAAGCGCTTGCGATCTTCACCGCTCATAATTTTGCGCGAAATACCACCGCCTTTGGGAGAATTAGGCATCAATACGCAGTAACGTCCGGCAAGTGAGATAAAAGTGGTAAGAGACACGCCTTTATTGCCGCGTTCTTCCTTAATAACCTGCACAAGCACGATCTGGTTGCGCTTAATAACTTCTTGAATTTTATAGCGGCGAAATACCGGACGTGCCTGACGCACTGCATCTTCATCGCTGACCAGCGTTTCGATTTCGTGTGGCTCAGTAGCTTCGGATTGCACGCCTGATGTTTCAGCAGCCATGTCGTGTGCTGCTTGTGTGACTACTGCTGGTTCTGCAGGAGTCTCGTTCAATAGCTCAGATGCTGGTTCAGAATAGGTAACGGGTGTTTCATGCGTTTGCGCAATAGCTGCAGGCTCTTCTTCTGCAAAAGGAGAGGAGGTTGTCTCTGTTTCTGGTAAGGGAATGCTCTCTTGCAGAAAAGGAAGCGCGGCATGTTCGGTAGCGGATTGTTCATCGGACACAGCAGCAATGGAGACTTCCGTTTCGGATGCAGTTTCTGCATTTGTCGTTGCTACAGGATGTTGATCGTTATCATCCGTATCTTCCTCAGCTTCTTCCAGCAGACGTTTACGGTCTGCCATAGGAATCTGATAATAATCAGGGTGGATTTCTGCAAAAGGAAGGAATCCTTGCTTGCCACCGCCATACTCAACGAACGCCGCTTGCAGCGACGGTTCTACACGGGTGATTTTGGCGAGATAAATATTACCTTTTACCTGCTTTTTGGCAGCGGTAACAAAATCGAAGTCGTGAATGCGGCTGTTGTCAGCAATGACAACGCGTGTTTCATCGGCGTGAACTGCGTCGATAAGTAGTCGAAGAACCATGAAATTACTCCCATCAGAGACCTCCTGTCTTCAGGGCGGGAATCACTTCATTACTCGTGCAAGAAAGTCCTGCGAGGTGCTTGCTGTCAGGCAAAGACCACGTGTCAGACGGTTGATGCAAAGGGCGTAAGCGCGCGGAAAGATCGTTTGATTCTCGCGCCATGCTGCAATGTGAATGAGATGACCGCACCATAGAGGTCAGGTTAAAAAAATAAATGTTAAACACAAACCTAAGCCATCTATCCTCTGTGCATATGTAAGCTTAAAACAGGGCAGATAAACGACCGGAATTCCTAAGTAACCTCACTATATAGAACTGATGAAATAACTACAATCGTTAATTAAAACCTTGCATTTGTGGTTATGTTTCAGCTTATTATACGGCCACTCTACATGGTGACTCAGTGAATATACGTTCTATAGTATTGTTATGTCTCTTCTTATTATTTCCTTTGGCATCGCATGCGTTGGAAATAACAGGGCTACGTATTGAATCTAAAGAGCAGGGCGAGCATGTATCGCTGCGCCTCACTTCCAAAGTAAATTATAAGATATTTAAGGTAGATAACCCACCGCCGCGTATTGTGGTGGATGTGCCACTAGCGCATTGGAAAGGCACTCCAGCCTTACCCAAAGACTATCGGGGGAGGCTTATCAAAAAGATGCGTTTTGGATTTCATGATACCAAAACCAATCGTCTAGTCTTTGAATTATACGCTGATGCTAAGCTGGATAATATCCGCCTTATTGGTTCAAGCGGTGCAGGAGCATATTGGCTAGAGTTTGATCTGATGACACATAGTTCTGCTCATTCCAGAAGCCTTTCGTCTGAATCCACCCTTACGAAAGCTCCTGAAAAACCCATGATAGTTATTGATGCCGGTCACGGAGGACAAGATCCTGGCACTTCAGGATATAATGGCAGTATGGAAAAACAGCTTACCCTGCGCTATGCCCGTAATCTTCAGGATGCTTTGCTTAAGACAGGGCGCTACCGCGTTACACTTACCCGCAGCGATGACCGGTATCTGTTGCTGCGGGAACGTGTGAAGCGTGCGCGGCAGGCCAAAGGCGAATTGTTTATCTCATTACATGCGGATTCTGCACCCACGAGGACGGCGCGGGGGCTGTCTGTATATACGATTTCGGCAAAAGCCTCTGACAAAGAGGCGGAAGCGTTGGCAGCAAAAGAAAATAAAGCCGACGTTATCGGTGGCATGGATTTATCGGATGCCAGCAAGGATGTTGCCAATATTCTGATTGATCTGGCGGAGAGAGAAACGCGCGCTAAATCAACACAATTTGCTGATCTGGCAGTAAAAAATTTGGGTCGTGAAGTAAAACTGCTTAGCAACACCCATCGTTTTGCCGGATTTGCGGTGCTTAAGGCACCTGATATACCTTCGGTACTGATTGAAGTCGGCTTTCTTACGAGCCCCCGTGAAGAGCATCTTTTGCAAAGCCAAACGTATCAGGGAAAAGTCGTGCGTGGCATAGTGAAAGCGATTGACAGTTATTTTGGGAAGCATAAGAAGTAACGCTCAATTACTACTAAGGCTTGTATCTAGGTATGGCTTTCTGCGCTTCCGCTGCTCATGTACTTTAAACGTACACTCCGCTGCGGTTCTTAAAAATCATACCTATCTACTTTGCCTTAGCGTAATTGTTATTATTTAGGGCGTGATATGTGGTCATTTATAGGCAGATGTATAACCAGTGTAATTGCATTATTTTTCACCTGCCTGGCACTCGGTATGCTGGCAGCCGGGGTAGTATTCTATCATTTCAGCCATGATCTGCCTGATTCCAGCGAATTGGCTAATTATGATCCCGATACTGTTACGCGCCTTTATGCAGGTGATGGAAAGTTGTTGGCGGAATATGCGGTAGAAAAACGCATATTTGTTCCGCTTAATGCTGTGCCTAAACGTATTACCCAGGCTTTTGTTTCAGCCGAGGACAAAAATTTTTATACCAACACCGGTATTGATATATACGGCATTGGCCGTGCCATTCGCCAGAACATACGCAGCTTCACAGGCAATGGGCATTCGTTGGCTGGCGGTTCTACTATCACTCAACAGGTGGTAAAAAATTTCCTTCTTACGCCTGAAAAATCCATCGTGCGTAAAATCAAAGAAGCGATTCTTGCATTTCGTATCACGCAGATTTACAGCAAGGATCGTATTCTTGAACTCTACTTAAATGAAATTTATCTGGGCCGTGGTTCTTACGGCGTGGCCGCTGCTGCGCTTAACTATTTTAACAAATCGCTGGATGAAATTACTATAGAAGAAGCGGCATTCCTGGCTGCGTTACCGCAGGCACCTGCGCGCAGTGATCCGCTCCAGCATTATGAGCGCGCCAAAGAGCGACGTGATTGGGTTATCAACCGCATGATGGACGATCAATATATCACCGCTGACGAAGCGCGTGCAGCCATTGCCACGCCTATTGCTATGCATGTTCGTGATAAAACAGAGACGGCAACCGCAGATTTTTTTGCTGAAGAGGTGCGCCGTGAATTGGCTGCAAAGTATGGTGATGATGCTTTATATAAAGGCGGTTTGTTTGTTAAAACTACGCTTGATCCGCAATTGCAGGAATATGCAGAACAAGGATTACGCACGGCGCTTACGGAATATGATCACCGTCACGGCTATCGTGGCCCGGTATCACATCTTGATAAAATGAGCGACTGGCAGGAACAGCTAAAGACACTGGAAGCGCGCAAAAAGTTGCCGCTGTTTGATGGTGAGCAGCTGGCGCTTGTCATTGAAACGGGAAAAATAAAAACCACACTCGGCTTTGAGAATGGCAAAAAGGCAGCGGTTGATAAAGCCTCTGTTGCCTGGGTACAGCATAAGGGTATTGATGTTGGAGATGTGGTGATTGCAGCGCCTTCTAATGAAAAAGGACTCTATGCCATTCATCAGATTCCTGAAGTAAATGGTGCTATGATCGTCATGGACCCGCATACAGGCCGTGTGCTTGCGATGACAGGGGGATATAGTTATGGTGGCACGGAGTTTAACCGTGCAACGCAGGCGAAACGTCAGCCCGGTTCTGCGTTCAAACCGTTTGTATATCTCACTGGTATGGAAAACGGTTTTACGCCAGCCAGCATTGTGGTGGATGAGCCGGTGGAACTAAGTCAGGGTAATGGTATGCCGGTATGGCGTCCGGGTAATTATCATGATGATTATCTCGGCCCGTCTACACTACGTACCGGACTCGAAAAATCGCGCAATGCTATGACAGTACGTTTGGCAGAGATGCTGGGTATCACAAAGATTCTTGAAGTAGGCAAACGTTTTGGGATTTACGATACGCTTCCCGAACAGTTTTCTGTAGTGCTTGGCGCCCAGGAAACCACGCTGATTCGCCTCGCTAATGCCTATTCCATGCTGGTTAATGGCGGCAAGAAAGTATCGCCATGGTTAATTGAACGCATTGACGATAAAACGGGCAAGACTATTTTGCGCCGCGATAGCCGTGAATGCAAGGGCTGCAAGATTGAAAACAATGTCACCGCTATTTCGCCGGTTCCACCTCTGCCTGCGGATGATCGCCAGCAGATTGTTGATCCACGTACAGCCTATCAGATGGTGTCCATGATGCAGGGTGTGGTGGAGCGTGGTACCGCAGCAAGAGCCAGAAAATTGGGCAGGCCTTTGGCTGGAAAAACTGGAACGACCAATGACAGCCGTGATACCTGGTTTATCGGATTCTCGCCGGATCTGGTCGCAGGTATTTATGTTGGCTACGATCAACCCCGCACATTGGGTAAAAAAGAAACTGGCGCCAGCGTAGCGTTACCTGGATTTATCAGTTTTATGGAGCAGGCACTGAAGGATAAACCGTCTACCCCATTTCGTATTCCCCCTGGTATTGAGTTTATCAAGGTGGATCTGAAGACCGGTCAACCTCCTGCGCCCGGAGATCCGGGCCCAGTCATTATGGAAGCCTTTAAAGAGGGGCAGGGACCCAATAATGTTACTATTGATCCTGCGTCGCTTGCAACTTGGCAAGGAGTGACCCCACAATATAATTTCCCCTCGGAAGCGCCTGCAGCCCAGGCTCCTGCGATAAGCACGCCGGTTCCTGGCGGCGTTAATCCTGCCGCTGGCACTGATGGTGATCACACTCATTATCTGGTGCCTCCGCGCTATAGTGGGCATAATGAACACGGTACTGAGGGCACGGGAGGGTTATATTAGTGGCATACTGCGTGTAGTATGTGCTAAGATAACGGCCGTTTACCATTTACGACAGTATCGTTATGAAGGCAGAAATTTTTAATTTATCCAAACGTATTGAGCAGTCGCAGGCACAGCTGAGGAGGTATCTTTGACTGGGATAATGCACTGCGTCGTTCGGATGAATTAACCTCACTGGCTTCTGATCCTAATCTTTGGGACGATCCCGCTAAAGCGCAAGCCTTATTACGTGAACGCAATCACCTTGAGCAACTTATCAGCGGCACGCTGGCGTTTGAACAAAGCTATAAAGATAATATGGCGCTAGCAGAGTTAGGTGAAGAAGAGGGTGATGCCGCTATTGTTGCTGAGGCAGAAAAAGAAATTACTCTGATTGCCGAAAAATTACGCCGTCTGGAACTTGAGAGCTTACTCTCGGGTGAGGCGGACGCGAATGATTGTTTTATTGAAATTCATCCTGGTGCGGGTGGGACTGAAAGCCAGGATTGGGCCTCTATGCTACTTAGAATGTATATGCGTTGGGCAGAAAAAACCCGCTTTAAAGTGGAACTGGTGGATGAACTTCCCGGTGAAGAAGCCGGTATCAAATCTGCTACTATCAAAATATCTGGCCATAATGCTTATGGCTGGGCGAAGACGGAATCTGGTGTGCATCGCCTTGTGCGCATCTCGCCGTTTGATAGTAATGCACGTCGCCATACGAGTTTCGCAAGTGTTTGGGTGTATCCGGTAATTGACGATACGATCAAAATAGACATCAATGAAAAAGATATACAGGTTGATACGATGCGTTCTGGCGGTGCTGGCGGACAGCATGTAAATAAAACGGAAAGCGCTGTTCGTTTTACCCATATACCCACCGGCATTGTGGTGAAATGCCAGAGCTCACGCTCACAGCACCAGAATCGTGCTGAGGCAATGCAAATGCTACGTGCTCGCCTGTATGAGCAGGAACTACGCACGCGTGAGGAAAAGGCTACTGCGCTCAATGCAACTAAAACAGATAATGCCTGGGGTCACCAGATTCGCTCGTATGTGCTACATCCTTATCAGATGGTGAAGGATTTACGCACTGGTGAAGAAACCAGCGATACACAAGGTGTGCTTGACGGCGATTTGGAAGCTTTTATGTCGGCATCATTAGCGGTGCGGGTAAAAGGTAAGACAGAGAGTGTGGAGGATTTGGCCTAATGAATTCTCTAGGCATTAATAAACTTCCCA
>Ga0206897_1036_pt1 | contig 37758 bp, 46 predicted proteins | sample Alteio_BWOrgHeat_49_FD_152972 | JGI IMG/M metagenome (GOLD analysis project Ga0206897, IMG submission 152972) | Enriched cells from forest soil in Barre Woods Harvard Forest LTER site, Petersham, Massachusetts, United States -... | ecosystem: Environmental > Terrestrial > Soil > Temperate forest >... | reverse complement strand
TTTCCATTATCTTTGACTGTGGCCTCTGGTACGTATGACGTTAGAATGGTTGAAGGACAAACTACGCTCTCACAACCAATTACTATAATGATCTCAAATGCAACACCTTCTAGCCTGTATCACTTTACTGCTCAAACAAGCAAGGGAGTCTACCAGGCAGGAGATCTCACAGAGATCTTTGGAACTGGAGCACCCAATACCACTGTTAGCAGTGTCCTCACAAGTCCATCGGGCAGAACTCTTATGTTCAATGCAACAATACAGCCAGACGGAACTTATGATCTGTTTTATAGAGATTCACAGCCTTTTGAAACTGGAAATTGGTACATTACACTACACAATCAAGGTGTTGAAAGAATAGTCTATTTCACAGTAATGCCTAATCCGCCAGTAAATCAGTATGTGTTTACTGCTCAAGCACTCAGTAACATTTACCTGGTAGGAAACTTGATTGGAGTCTCGGGAACCGCGTCACCATTTACTGTTGTTGATGCCGTCTTGACAAGTCCATCTGGTATAACATATACTGACACTACCACCACAAGTTCTAGCGGCTCTTACATTGTATCATTTTCTACTGCACAAGGATATGAAACTGGAAATTGGTATGTCACTCTAACAAACCAAGGACAGAGCAAACAAGTTTCTCTCTTTTTGGAATCATCCAGTTCATCAAGTAGTTCAAATGGATTTACTGCACAAACTGACAAGACAATATACAGAAAAGGAGATCAAATCCAGATTTCAGGATCTGGCAAGCCATATACTGCAGTTCATGCTATTATGACAAGTCCATCTGGAAAAACATATGACACTGCTGTTAGTGCGGGCTTGGATGGTTCGTATAGTATCTCTTACTCTACTTCATCAGCATATGAAACTGGAAATTGGTACATCACACTAACCAACCAATTCATGTCAAAGGTGGTTTCCATATTTTTGGAACCTACAAGCTAAGCATATCATATTATCATTGGTTTGGATTGTATCTCAAAAATGCCCCAACTTTGCCTATGCTTGAAAGCATTGCCCCATATTCTGTTGAACCTGTGATGACCTCGACTTTTGCACCTGTCTGACCTGCAACCAAGTCCAGGTAATCAACAATATCTTTTTCAGTTGATTCCAAGTCCATGCTTTTGCAGCTTGGGCATGGCTGGCTGAGAAGTTCCTGTGTCCTTGAAATTACTTTGACACGGTCTATGATCTCACTTTGTACATTCTGGCATCTTCTACATGTGATGTCAAGTTTTCTCAAGTTGGTATCATCTGTAATCAATATGATTGATACGACATTTCTCTTGAGAAGATCAATGATTTCATTGAGGCCATAAGTTGCAAGACCCCTTGAGAAATGAATGTCATTGAATAACTTGTCCACAAGTTTCTTTTCTTCCACCATTCGATAATCTGTGAGAACTTCTTGTGCCTTGGCAAATGCTTCACGCACTCCCTCTGAGCCTGCATAAGAGCAATCAAGTGTTGCAAGTATATTGTTTTGAAGTCTATATTCCAAGTAATTTTCTCTTAGGAAATTCTCCTTTGTCGGTCCAGGACCTGAAACTATGAGGCCCTTTACTGGATAAATGTCGATAAAATATTCTCTTGTTGTATGTGCAACTCTGTTGTAATACTCGTTGAGCTCCATCTCTCTGAGTCTTTCAAATCTTCTGGCTGACTGTCCTCCCTGTCTATGTTTTCCAGCTACACCTGATGATGTCTCTGATAATACGTCTAGCTTGTCACCACGCAACAGTCCCCATCCGGCATCTTTTGCATCAATTGCCAAAAACCCAATCATGTTGTCGTCCTTTAGCATGTCTTTGAGAATGTCTACATGAAAGTGATCATCACATCTGTAAAGAAATGTTTGTAGTTCCTTTGGAGGCTCAATCTCAAACAACTTTACCACTTCGCTTCCAATTGGTCCTCCTCCCGCAGGTGGAAGTGCACCACAAAACATGACAAGCCCCTTGTCAGGAGATGTCTTGTACAGTTTCAGTCTCTGAATTACTCTTGACAGTGCATCTACTACATGTGTTCTTGTAAGATCTGATTTGATGTTGTCTGCAGTACCTTGTTCTTCACGAAGATTGTTTATGACTTCGTGCAATGCTTTTTTCGGAGGAACATAAAGTGAAATTAGTTCTGTTCCTCGTCCTGTGTGGTCTGCCAAGTCCTCTAACATCTTTCGTAACTTGTATAATTTTACGGAATCTTGTTTTTCTATCTTGGGTTTGACCATGGACTATTACCTAGCTATTTGAAAATTTGTCTATGACTTGTTGGAATACTGTTATTGGCTGTGCGCCTACTACTTTTGTAATATTCTTGCCGCTAAATATGATAAACGATGGAGTTCCGTCGATGCCAATATTTTCGCCAAATTTTTGATTGTCTAGCACTTTTTGTTCATATTTGTTATCTGACATGCATTTATCAAACTTGCCTAAATCTAGGCCAACAGTTGTGGCAAACTTGTCTAGTGATTTTTGATTTACCCATCCTGTCTTTTCTCCAGCCCAGTTTTTGTACAACTCGTCATGATACTGCCAGTACTTGTCTTGGTCTCCTGCACAGTATGATGCTTCTGCAGCCAAAACTGAGTCAGGTCCATTGAGTGGAAAGTCTCGAAATACAAAGTTGGCTTTACCTGTGTCAACATATTGTTGTAATAACGCATCTTTTGTGTTTACATGAAACAGGTGACAGTAAGTACATTGGTAATCCCCAAACTCAACTATGGTTACCTTTGCATTAGGATCTCCAAGTATTGGTGAGCCATTTTGCATAATCATTTGTGGGGTCAAGTCATTAGACTTGTTTTCATGGGGGATTGCCATGTAGTATACTGCGGCTATGGTAATGATTATTGGAATGATGACGAAATAGTATCTTTTCACTTTTTTTCAATGGATTTTCTTTGTGTATAAATCTATTTTCATCAGGGCGTTATACAATTGATCTTAAGCAGTTACTGTTCTATCTGTTAGGACTAGTGATCTCTCTTTTGTTTGTGCTACCTACTTGTATCTCGGGATAAACCGGCATTCCGTTCTCATGCGCTAATTTCATATCATCAACATAGTGAAAATTTCCCGAATCTGGAAAATCTGCCAAAATTTCCATTGTCAGAATCATTTCTCGGCTAGGTTTATGTGTAGTTTCATACGTGATTGCAAAAACTTCTACCGTTTTCTTAATGCGTTGGTCATACCATTGACCTTCAACAATTTTCTCATAAAATTCAATGATTGTCACGTTGAAATTACCTGTACTCCAATTATTTTTCAGCTCTTAACAGGGAATACATCAATACTCCACCAGCTATTGCAAGTGATGCTACAAATGTTATCAATATGCCATCCACGTCAAGTTCCTCCCTTTGCTGAAACTTCTTGTGCATAGACTTCAGGATATTGTTTTGCCAACTCTATGTTGAGATTCAATACGTTGACGTAATCTGGTGCAAAGGCTAGAGCGTTTGTTTCCTGGTTGTGTGCAATGTTTAGCTCAACTAGTGTCTTCAAAGCATTTGCAGGTATGCCAGTTACACTACTTATTGCAGGTATCTGAGAGATAGCGCTGTCTGGGGTAATGTCTGGGTCTACACCTGATCCTGAATCGGTTGAGTTTCTTGGTTGAAAGAATTTTGTAGAGTTGAAATTTTGTGCTATGAGTTGAGAGCCTACTACTTTACCATCCAGAATAATCTGACTGCCATTTGATTGAGATGGAAGTACAGTCTGACCTATTGCTGTAACAAGCAACGGATAGGCAACCCCTGTTGTAATAATCATTAGCACGACAATTCTGATGGCAGGTGAAAATACTTTGCTCTTTATTGTTCTCATGGTATAATCATCTCATAAACACCGATAGTAGTAGGTCAATTGCTTTTATGCCTACAAATGGAAATACAACTCCGCCAAGTCCATACACTAACATATTTTTGAGGAATGTTTTTTCTGGAAGTTCTGGTTTGTATTTTACACCTTTTAGTGATAATGGTATTAACATTGGAATTACTATTGCATTGAATATCAATGTGGACAACACTGCACTTTCAGGACTGTGAAGGTGCATGACATTGAGCACTTCCATCCTTGGATTGTCTTTCATGAACATTGCGGGAAGTATTGCAAAATATTTTGCAACATCGTTTGCGATTGAAAATGTAGTAATTGCACCGCGTGTCATAAGTAACTGCTTTCCAAGCTGTACAACTTTGAGAATCTTTGAAGGATCAGAGTCAAGGTCTACCATGTTTGCTGCTTCCCTTGCAGCTGCAGTACCCCGGTTCATTGCAAGACCGACATCAGCTTTTGCTAGTGCTGGTGCATCATTGGTCCCATCACCAATCATGCCTACAACATGACCCTTTAGCTGCTCCTCTACAACTCTGTTTAGCTTGTCAGTTGGTTTGGCCTCTGCCATGATTTGATCAATGTTTGCCTCCTTTGCAATCACTTGGGCGGTAAGCTGATTGTCACCAGTGATCATTACTGTAGTTATGCCAGATACTCGGACCTCTTCCAACTTTGTTCGAATGTCTTTTTTGAGAGTGTCCTTAAGTGAGATCAATCCGATTATCTCATCGTTAACTGCTACTGCAAGAGGTGTACCGCCATTTTTTGATATCTCTTGAGATTTCCATCGTAATTCAGACTCGTTTACATTTGTGGCAGTCTTCAGAATTGCCTCAACTGATCCTTTTAGAATCTTTACTGGTGTATTGGATTCATCGAATTCTTCTATCTTGGCAGAAACTCTGGTACGGGGTAATGATGATTTTGGAATTTGATCGGATATGGTAGATAATTTTTTCTTTGGTGAAAACTCTATGCCACTTAATCGCGTTTCAGAACTAAACTCTATAGGTTTTGCTGTCATTATTTCCATCAAAAATGGCGGCTCTATTTTTTTCTCATTTGCAAGTTCAATGATTGAAGTTCCTTCGTGCGTATGATCACTAAAAGATGCAGCATATGCAGCTTCTGCAATATCTTGCTCAGTGAATTTTTCCATTGGAACAAATGCAATTGCCCTTCTTGCACCTTCTGTGATGGTTCCAGTTTTGTCTAGTATGAGTACATCACAGTCACCTGCTGCCTCTATTCCCTTTCCAGATTTTACCACAATGTTGTCCCTTGCCAGTCTGTTAATCCCAGCTACTCCGATTGCAGGCAGCAACCCTCCGATAGTTGTTGGCATCAATGCAACCAGCAGTGCAATTAGCACTGAAACGTCCATGTGGTATCCAAGATAATACCCAAAGAACAGCATCGTTCCAACTACAGTTATGAAAATTATTGATAATCCTGCAAGCAGTATGGTGAGGGCAATTTCATTTTTTGTCTTTGGTCTTTTTGCACTTTCAATTAATCCTACCATTTCATCAAGGAAGCTCTTGCCAGCTTCAGAAGTTATCTCAATTATGATGCTGTCATTTGCTACCTTGGTTCCTCCAAGCACTGGATTATCCTTTTCTTTGAAGACTGGATTTGATTCTCCCGTCATCATGGATTCATCTACAAATGCCTTTCCTTCATGTACCATGCCGTCTCGAGGAATTATTTCTCCAGCATAGACTCGCACTCGATCCCCTACTATGAGAGTGGTTGATTTTACCAATACCTCTTTTCCATCTACTAGTTTTTTTGCTAAAACTTCCTTTTCCAAATTTTTAAGAGAATCAACTTTCGCTCTTGCTTGTGATTCTGACAACGATTCTGAAAATGTTGCAAACCAGACTGTAACAATTAGAATTATTGCAGATTCCATATAGAAGATACGGTTTTCATTTACAAATTCTGATGATATGTTTGGTAACATGCCTATTGCAAGTACCAAAAAGAATCCAACTTCAACAGTAAACATAACTGGACTTTTTTTAGCAAGGTAAAGCGGGCTTAGCTTTGTTATGGAATCCTTGAGCATTCTTTTATCAAATATTGCTTGTATTATTTTTCCAGTCATTATTCCATCACACTACATTGAAAATGGTCCCATTGCCAAGAACGGAAAGAAGGTAAGAGCTGTTAAAATGAATACCATGACTGACAATACACCGACAAAAAGAAAACCTGATGTTTTTATTGGCTCTACAACTTCTTTTCTGTCTCGTAGGGTAAATGATCCTGCGATTGCTAACATCAATCCAATTGGCGCATAACGACCAAGTAACATGATCAATGCAGTAGACCAATTCCAAAATGGAGTGTTTGCAGATGTTCCAAGATAATCTGAGCCGTTGTTTGCAGAAGCTGAGCTATACTCATACAAAACCTGCGTAAATGTTGCAGGTGTTGTTTTTTCTCCAAGAATGCTCTGAGCATTCTCCGTGGTGTATGCCATCACAGTTGGAATCAAAATTAATGCAGGATGTATCAAAAATACAAATGCTGCAAGCTTGACATCCCTTGGATTTATCTTCATACTCATGAATTCTGGAGTCTTTCCCACCATCAGCCCAACCAAAAATAAAGTAAGCACTACAAAGATTATCATCATCATCATTCCTGTACCATCAGCTCCAGGAATTGCCTGGACAAACATGCCTAGAAAGAATCCAATTACAGCATTAGGTGCCATTCCAGTAAGAGCAGCGTTTGCAGCACCAGTGTTTGTGCCTACAGATGATTCCAGGAAGAGCGTGCTTCCAAAGCTTCCAAATCTTGTCTCAAGACCTGTTGGACCGCTCTGTTCTGAAAAACCCAGTGCAAACATGACGCCCAAACCAATTAGCATGGTAGCAAGTATGGAAATTCCCCGTCCTTTTCCTAGCAGATGGGCATAAGCTATTGGAAATGATAATGGTATCACAAGCATGAGAATGCATTCGAAGACATTTGAGATGCCTGTTGGATTCTCAAACGGATGTGAAGAGTTTGCATAAAAGAATCCGCCACCATTACTTCCAAGCTCCTTGATTGACTCTAGTGATGCAACGGGCCCGATTGGAATTGTTTGAGTGCCGCCTTGGAGTGTGTTCATTGTAATTGTAGGATCTAGTGTCTGAGGAACTCCAAGAAACAGCAACAACAAGGCAGATAAAAATGAAATTGGTAACAATAGTGTTATTATAATTCTAGTAAAATCAACATAGAAATTTCCTAATCCAAATTCTTTTCGGATAAATCCTCTGATAAATGCAAAGGCTGTGGCAATTCCTGATGCGGGTGCTACAAACATCATAAAAATCAATCCAACCATCTGTGAAAAAATTGATAATTGCTGTTCTCCAGCATAGTGCTGAAGATCAGTATTTGTGACAAATGATGAGGCAGTATGAAATGCAAGATCAAATGATAGACCTGGTTTTGGTGATAGTGGAAGATCATTCTGATAAAGAAGTACTGCCATCAAAAAACCCGCTGCGATAACATTGGTTATTACCATTGCTAGAAAATATTGTTTCCATGTCATCTGCTCATATCTGTCTACACCAATGATCTTGTAGAATCCATTCTCTACTCTACCTAGTGTTTTTTCCAATGGTCTTTTTTCATATATGATCATTCTTGCAATATATCGGCCAAAAATTATGGCCAATCCAAGAGAACCTACCAGTACAACTAGAAGTATGATGATATCCACATAAGGTCACTTAGGTCCTTTCTTTACAATGTAGATGTTGATCCCATATGGGATGTGTTTTTGACAACACTTGCAATTCTACACTTGTATCCATCTGAAATCAGCTATCCACCAAGATGCACAAATATAGATATTTCCGTAATTTGATAACCTTTTTAATCAACTATTATGTCATTAAATAACATGTCTAGAGCGATTAGGGAGCCTCCATTTGTGCCTGATGAGTTAGACCTAATGATACTGGAATACATGTCAGGTGATGCGAACATACAGTTCAAACAATTGGCTGAATCATTAAAAGTTGATCAACGTACAATAGCAAAGCGCGTAAACAAGATGAAAGAAAGTGGTGTTCTAAAAAATAAAATTGAAATAAACTGGTCACGAATAGGTCTTGGAATTGCAGCATATGTTGGCGCTGAAACAGGTTTGGGAGAAAAAGACCTGGCTAAATTGCATGAATTTATTCGCAAGGAACCACGTATCATTGGGGCATATTCTACAATAGGCAGCCAAGAATATTTTATTAAAGTTCTGGAAACTGATTTACAAAGTTTAAGAGAAGAGGTTTTAATGCCGTTGGAGCCAATTACTTCAAAGCTTACAAGTTCCATAATATCATCACAAGTAAAACAACAAGATGATGTGTCACTTCTCCGTTTTCTAAGACAAAGATGGTTCTCAAGTAAAAAAAGTAAGACTAAACATAACTAGTTTTGATTAATTGTAAAATTTCAATATTTTTGAAAGAGTTTTTTCTTAAATGTTGACTAACATGAGGTTCTAATTCGGGCTTAGTGTGATCACGGGTTCTGGTTTTTTTATGCTTATTTCGGCCCTGCTTATTCTGCTCTTGTACACCTTGAATTTTTTCCCACCATCTGACAAGACCCACTTGTCAACTTTAACAAGGGTCAACTCTTCGAGGTCCGAAATCTTTTTGTAAACTGAGCTAAGCGGAATTCTATATTTTTCTGACAATTCTAGTGCAGTCATTCCTTCTTTGACAATTGAAAACAATATTGATCTTGATTGAGAATCTGCCAATGCTTCAAGAATTTTTTGATTTACATCATACTTTTTGAGCTGTGATAGTGGAATTTTTTTTTTCAATATTTTTTGAATTAGGCAAGCCTAACTATTTAAACGACACGAGCCATTCTAAAAATCTAGAACAAGTCAGTCGTTTAAATAAGTTAGCTGCTCCTAATTTGATCAATGATTGACTATTGGCAGCTTTTGTTGCTTGGAGCAATAGCCGGTTTTACAATATTTCTCGGTCTTCCTGTGGCTGTACTACAAAACCTCAGTCCAAAGAAGAAGGGATTTCTTAACGCATTTGCACTTGGAATCTTGGTATTTCTGATAATTGATGTCTTTAGTCATGGTTGGGAGACTGCATCAACTGCTGCTACAAATGCAGCAGCTGGAAAAGGTTCCATTGGAAATGCGGTAATTGATCTTGCCGCACTCTTTGGAGGAATTGCCATTGGCCTGCTTGGGCTGGTGTTATATGAAACAAAACTCATGACAAAAAGTTTTCCGCAGATACTGTCGCTTGACAATCTAAAGGAAGGTGATGATCATCTACACAGATTATTCCATGAAGCAAATGCATACAAGCTTGCAATGATGATTGCAATAGGAATAGGTGCACATAACTTTAGTGAAGGTCTTGCAATTGGACAGTCTTATGTGGCAGGAGAGATAGGTCTTGCAATCATATTGATAATAGGATTTGGGGCGCATAATACCACTGAAGGATTTGGTATCGCAGGTCCACTTACTGGAATACTAAAAAAACCAAATGCAAAATTCTTGGCCAAAGTGGGATTGATTGGAGGTGGTCCGACATTTGTTGGTACAATGCTTGGCAGTCTTTGGGTATCAGATATTGCATACATTTTGTTTTTATCCATGGCAGGAGGTGCGCTTATCTATGTATCAATGCTCATGTACAATACGGGTAGGAGACAGACAACAAATAATGTCTTGATGTTTGGAATATTTGTTGGTCTATGTGCAGGTTTTATCACTGATCTTATTGTAACACTTGGCGGAGCATAAAATCTGAAAATATTACGTAACTATTTTTGATAGGTTATTCTTACTGTCTGCATTCTTTATCTCTCGCGCAATTCTTCTTCCCATACTCATTGGTTCATTGTAAATCAATGACGAGTATGGTGAGCCATCTACGTAGAGATTTGTTCCTGCTACGATTCTTGCAGAGAACTCAAACGTGGTAAATTTACCATTTTCATCGTATACTCCTTCAAGGCAGAAAGGCCCTGTCATGCCTGGAGCAACAAGTCTTTTTGCTGCCTCAACAAATCTTTCTCCCATGGCATACACGTCTTCAAGTAATGATTCACGCAAAACCAGGGGGCTGTTTCCTACTACGTTAAATGATGGAATCAAGTCCACGCCAATTTGCTCCTGTGCAGGGATTCTTCCTAGACCGTCAATATCAGATTCGTATCTTCTATCAACGCCAAAAAATTCTAGTTCTCCGCTTAGCTCAGAATAGAAATATTGCAAATATGCCGATACTCCCAAGGCATATTCTTGCAAGTACAAGTCTTGGTCACCCTTGATTATTCCATCTTTGATTAGCTTGTCTCGTTTTTTCATATAGTCCTCTTCGTTTGTTGTAAGAAAATATCCCTTACCTCCTGCAGCTCCGTGTCTTTTTGCAATTGTCAGCCCTTTGATGTCACTTGGACCGTGTAAGGATCTTGGAATCTTTAATTTTGATTCTACCATGAGTTTTTCTTTCATGTTTCTGTCTGATTCCCATCTTAGAATCCACTTGTTTCCAAAAATTGGTGTTTTTATGGATTCAATCTCTGATGAGTTCATCTGAGCAATGAGGGTCCCATGTGGTATGATGACTGCATTATTTTCTTTGAGTATGCCAGAACATCTTTGGTCCATTACCTCCTTGAATGAATCTACAAGTACATACTCGTCTATGAATTGAAATCTTCGATAAAGTTTTTCACGTTTTTTTTCGCACACTAGGATTGTCTTAAAACCTTCATCTTTTGCCCCTTTGAGCACTTGAAGAGCACAGTGTGAACCAAGGGTGGCAATTGAAGTCATATCATGTAATCTCTTTTCAGGGGTTTATGAAAGTTCCATGGGTCTGCTTGAGATGAAGATAAACACATCATCGATCAAGTCTATGGAAAGGTCTGGTTTGTATTCTTTGGGAATATTTTTCATTAAAAAATCTATGACTGATTGATTTTGAGGTATCTTTCCCTCCTCAATCATTTCTGAATAAAGCGAGACTAGATGAGACGTAATTATTATTGTCTTTTCGCGACTTGTAAGGGTCATATGTGTAACTTGAGTTCATTTTAATTTAGAGGTTTCTCGCTTTGATCTCTATCGAATATTTTCTACCATGTCTGTTCGTAGCTGGCCACATGCTGCTGAGATCTCTGCTCCCTTTTCAACACGTACCGTGCAATTTACGTCTCCATTACGAAGTATCTGCTGAAATGCCAATACTTTTTTCCGCGCGGGACGATTGAATCCTCCAGCAGTTGGATTCATTGGAATGAGATTCACATGTGCTCCATTGCCTTTCAATACCTGTGCCAACTCTGCTGCAACTTTTGTGGAATCATTGATGCCATCAATTAGTGCATATTCAAAAGTAACACGACGTCCAGTCTTTTTGAAATAGCGTTTTGCTGCAGAGATCAAATCTTCAACTGAATGGGGACCTGCTGTTGGCACTAGACGTTTACGTAACTCGTCATTTGGTGCATGAAGCGAGATTGCAAGTTTGACTTGAAGATCTTCATCTGCAAGACGGTCTATTCCAGATATTACTCCAACAGTTGAAATTGTAATACTTCGTTGTCCTAGTCCAAAGGCACGAGGATGTGTAAGCAATCTAACGGCTCGAACCATTTCGTCATAGTTTGCAAGCGGCTCTCCCATTCCCATGAATACAAGATTTGTAACATGCTCTCCTCTCTGACGTAAAATTCGTGCAAAGTGGAGTACTTGGGAAATAATCTCTTCAGCCTTTAGGTTTTTTTCAAAACCCATCTGGCCTGTGGCACAAAATACACAACCCATGGGGCAACCAACTTGAGTTGAGACACAAACAGTTGACCTAGGATGTGTCTTGTCTTGAGATGGGCCATACTGCATTAGGACTGTCTCGATAAGTGTTTGCTCGTCAAATTTCAAAAGTAATTTTGTGGTATGGCCATCTTCGCTGACAACTCGATGGACTTCGTCCTCTGAACCTATTGTGTATCCAGCTGCAATCAATGAATCTCGCATGGCACCTGGAATTTGGTGCAAATCTGACATTTTTCTTGGTGATTCATGGTATAGCGCACGAAGCAGTTGCTCTGACCTGTATTTTGGTTGACCAAGTTTGATGACAAGATCATCCATCTCCTCTGGCAAAACTCGGTAAAGGTCAGTCATTGCTTGATATCTTTAGTATTTTTTTGAAAATATGACTCTTCTGCAATCTACTCAAAATAATTACCATGAAATCCAAATGGGATGTGATGTGGTACTTTTGCTCTGGCTACCTCTTCAAAAGTTGTAGCATCTAGTACAAGCAAAAATGATTTGTCACTTGCTGCATCAAGCACTACGGAAATAATCAGACCGTCATCTTCTCTATTTGCTTCTGGAGTTGCAACAAAAACTGGTTCACCTGGGTAACAATCTTTCTCAGACCATGTCTTTGAGGATTTTTGTAAAATGTCTATTTTTACTAGCTGATTTGCAAAATCATCTGCACCGTATGTTGATATTCCATAAACAAAACGATAGTCCTTTGTGTTGTACTGCTTGTAATTTATGCGTGGCAGTTCCACGAACTCACTTGAGAGGGTCTCACATTCCACGGATCCTCCCTGAAGTGGTATGTGATATCGTCTAATCTGGCTAGTGGGAATGATGCTGTCTCTTTTGCCTCGTAATATGTCAAGGTATAGTGCATTAACAATGGATGAATCATCATAAGCTACAACATCCACAAAAATCTCTCCTTGTTTTTCAAATGCATTGACATGATGGAATGCAAAAAAAGCCTTGCTCTTAAATGTCCCAACAAGATTTCCATTTTGTCTATTTATTACAATGAACCGGGTTCCTCTCTCAGGTTTCCAAGTAAAATTTTCAATAAATGGTTTTCCGCTCAATAAAAGATCAAGTGGTTTTACAACAAAGGGGTACTCGACAAGTATGACATGATTTTCTGTCATGCCAAAACTGTGCATGTATGCTGGCTCTTCTACAGGTGTAGAATTAATCAGGTCTCTGTGATTTACTCCGTCCGCAATTTTGTAAACATTGTAATTGCTTGCACGAGCAATTTTTGTGGCATAATTGACTATTTGTTTTTGCACAAAATCATAGTGTGGATGTGCGGTGGTAAGTCCTGACTCTATCTTATCATCGTAAGAAAAAACTCCTACAGTCTTGAGTGTGTTGATGTCAAACTCCACCGGGAGTGGGGTCTCAGTCATTGCTACAAAGCGCTCAGCTATCTTTGTTATGTTCACATTGGCATTGTCTGTAAATTTAGTGGAAAACATGGATGATACACGCTTGAATATTGAACGACACGGATCAGTGGCAAATTCTCTATAACTAATCCTATCTGTCTTTTTTGCAGACTTGAATGCTTCACTTTCTAGAAACTTGTTTGCATAGGAAACTTTGCCACCTTTGAAAGAAAACTTGTGAAGCATTGCTAGTCCATCAAACCAATGTCGAAACTTTTCTTTTCCTACCTCAAATTTGGCAGGTCCGTTTCTTATCAAGGTGCCTGAGAGCCAATTTGGAATTATCCCTTTTACTGGCAGTTCTTCAAGACTGATCTCCTCATTTAATGTAGAAAATCCAATCTGAAATTTGTTTGTCACATCATATGCCATATTACAATAGTACGTAAATGTTCTCAAGACATGTAGTTATTGGGAATAGTGCTATGTTTGGATTCCAAGTTTCAAAAATTCTTCATTTACAATAGCAATACTAAATATCCTGACAAACACAATTGTAGTAATCTATCGGATTGAATGTATTATGAATGACCAAAAAATAATCTCACCTACAAAATCAGCCAAAACGGAATTCAAAATGCTAGCGATAAAACTGATAGTTTTGATAGTCGTAGCAAGAATAAGCATATACCTAATTGAGATCTTTTTTGCGTCGGATCTTGGATTGGCACATACTCATATTTTGGTTGGAGATACATTGATCACAGTTGTTGTATCGTTTATAGTAATCACTTCAATTCGTCGTGTTCTACAAAGAATTCCTGTAAAGATGCCGGCTCATCTTGTTGCAAGCATTTCATTTTTTTCAATTATAATAATATCCTTGATTGCATCGTTGATACTCCTATACATCTGGGGAGTACAACTTCAAACAATCCTAGTTGGAGGAGGAGTTGCTGCAATAGTCATAGGCTTGGGAGTTTCAACCATTGTGGGCAACATACTATCAGGGGCTATCATGCTAACTACATTTCCTGCAAAGATTGGGGATTCAATTTTTATCGTAAATGATAACATTCATGGGACAATTGAGGAGGTAAGTGCACTGTATACGAAAATAAACACTGAGGATGGGACAGAATATCTTGTTCCAAACTCTGCCATTATCCAGGGAAACATTCGCATCTTAAAAGAAGAACCCACGAAGAAACACTTGCCATATGTGGAAGGTGACAAGATCGAGTTATCCAATGGTTCAGAAAAATTTTCAGGCATTGTTACCACGATAACTTCACGATTTACTATTATTCTAGATGGTGACACGGAGATTATAGTTTCAAATCGATCTATTTTGGAAGGTGGTTCGATCATAATAAAAAAACCAAAGACCGAGTCATTGTCATGAGATATACTGATACTTACATCCTGATGGATTTTAGTAACACAAATTAACACTAACAAAAACACATTTGATGAAACCATGATAGGTACAGAGCTTGGAGACTGGCGCAGAACAATCTATTCTAGTCAACTTGATCCATCCATGGATGGAAAAGAAGTTGTCGTAATGGGCTGGATCTCTAGTGTACGAGACCATGGAAATCTTGTATTTGTATTACTAAATGATAAAGAAGGACAGATGCAGATTACGGCAAAAGCTGGAGTATGTCCAGATGAGATCAAAGAGAACCTGGTAAAACTAAAAGAACAATCAACTATTGCAGTCAAGGGAATCATAAAACCGTCTGCCAAGGCACCAAAAGGGGTTGAGATATCTCCCAGTGAATTGCGTGTATTCTCGGTAGTTGAAAAAATTGCACCATTCCAATGGCAGACAAAGACTGTTCCAAATATAGACACCAGATTAGAATTACGCGCAATTGATCTTCGAAGAAATATTTTGCAACATGTCTTTAGGATGCGAGGCCTAGTTCTAAAATCAATTCGCGATTATCTGTATGAAAAAGAATTTCTCGAAGTAAACACGCCAAAGATGATTGCAACTGCAACAGAGGGTGGTGCCGCACTATTTCCAATATTTTACTATAACAAGGAGGCGTTTCTTGCACAAAGCCCTCAGCTTTACAAAGAACAACTGACACTAGGCTTTGAGAAAATTTTTGAGATTGCTCCAATATTTAGAGCAGAAGCATCCAGAACTAACCGACATCTTTCTGAAGCAATCTCGATAGACCTTGAGGAGGCGTTCTCTGATTACAATGATGTCATGTCTCATGTAGAGAATATAATCAAGAAATCAATTAAAACAGTAAAAGATTACTGTGATTCAATAAAAACTACAGATTATAAAATTCCAGAAATTCCTGACAAAATTCCTCAGTATACGTATACCGAGTTGGTAGACCGCATGCAAAAAGCTGGTGCAACAACAAAATGGGGCGATGACTTGTATCCATCACAATTAAAGAAAATAAATCTCAGTGGATTTTATTTCATAAAGGACTGGCCCCTTGCTCCTAAACCGTTCTATGTCAAGGCTAAAAATGATGATCAAAAAATATCAGAATCATTTGACTTGATGTTCGGAGATCTTGAATTGTCTTCTGGCAGTACTAGAATTGAAAAAAGAATGGAATTAGAAGAGAGGATGAAAAATAAGGGCTTTAAACTTGATGCATTTGATTATCACTTGCGTGTCTTTGACTATGGAGTTCCTCCCCATGCGGGATGCGGTATAGGCCTTGAAAGACTAATGATGGCCCTTACTGGTACTGAAAACATTAGGGATGCTACATTTTATCCACGTGATGTTGATAGGCTTACACCTTAGATGATATGAAATGGTAGATAGAAAAGAGATTGAGCACCTTGGAGATTTGGTCAAGGTTGAACTCAAAGAGCCAGAAAAATACATCAAGCAAGTAGAGCAGATTCTAAATTATTTTGATAGCCTTGACAAGGTAGACTTTCACTCTGATGATATCTTGAGAACGGAGGTAGCAGCTGAGAATCTCAGAGATGACGTACATGAACCATGTGGAGATTCTTTGATTGAACATCTCAAAAAAGATCAAAATAACTTCATCCGTGCTCCAAAAATGGTTTAAATGAATCTAGGAATTTCAGCCACTGAATTTGTGTCACAGGCAAAAGAAGGGGCCCTATCTGTAGAAGAGTTTGTTGCAAAGACACTGGATAGGATAAAAAAGATAGATGAAAAAATACATGCCTTCATCACTGTTGATTCACAAAATGCTCTTGATAAAGCAAAGGCAATTGACAAAAAAATAAAATCAAAAGAAAAAACTGGCATCTGTTTTGGCATGCCAATATCACTCAAAGATAACATTTGCACTGCAGGGCTGAAAACAACATGTGCCTCTAAAATGCTTGAGAATTTTGTTGCACCATACGATGCAACAGTAACCTCTAGGCTAAAATCCGAAGATGCCATAATACTTGGTAAGGTAAATCTTGATGAATTTGCAATGGGTTCAACAACTGAATTTAGTTATTTTGGTCCGACCAAAAACCCCTGGAATCCAGAATATGTTCCGGGAGGATCATCCGGTGGAAGTGGAGCATCGGTAGCTGCACTTGAATGTCTTGCATCATTAGGATCTGATACTGGTGGCTCTGTTAGAAGTCCTGCAAGTTTTTGCTCTGTGGTTGGATTGAAACCAACTTATGGTCTGATAAGCAGGTATGGCCTTGTGTCCTATGCAAATAGCATAGAGCAGATAGGTCCTGTAGCAAAAACCGTTGAAGATGTAGCATTTTTACTAAATATCATATCTGGTCATGATGTACATGACAACACAACTGTAAACCATGGTCATGTTGATTATGTAAAGGACATAAAGGCTGGAGTCTCTGGGAAAAAAATTGGCATAATCTCACAAATGATTGGTGATGGAATAGACAAGGAAGTTGCATCTGCAACAACTAGCGCAATATCAAAACTACAGGATTTGGGAGCAGAATGTATTCCGGTATCACTTGATGCAGTGAATCATTCAGTGGCAGCATACTATACAATAGCTTCTGCAGAGGCAAGCAGCAATCTCTCAAGATATGATAATTTACGATATGGATTTGATTTTAGTACTGAAGGATACGAATTCAAGGCATTTATCTCAAAGGCGCGAAGTAATTTTGGGCCGGAGGTAACAAGAAGAATGTTGCTTGGAGCATTTGTCTTGTCTGCTGGATATTATGGAAAATATTATCTAAAGGCTCAAAAAGTTAGGACAATGATAAAGGCACAACTTGATGAGGCATTCAAGAAGGTGGATTATCTGATATCTCCGACAATGCCAATTTTGCCATTCAAGGTCGGAGAAAAAATTGATGACCCTCTAAAACTCTATCTTACAGATATTAATACGGTAACTGCAAACTTGTCTGGGATTCCTGCCATTTCTGTTCCATTTTCAATGTCAAGTTCTGGATTACCAATTGGCATTCAACTATTTGCAAATTCATTTCAAGAAAAAGAATTGCTTCAGGCGGCTCATGCATTGCAAGAAACATCTAAACTTCCGGAGATGTCGCTATGACAAAAATAGGACTGGAGATTCACTGCCAGCTCACAAAACTTGCAAGCAAACTATTTTGCTCATGCAAAGCAGAATATAGGAACCTTGAACCGAATTCTAACATTTGCCCAGTTTGTGCGGGTCTTCCAGGCTCACTTCCATTGCTAAATAAAAAAGCAGTAGAAAAAGCAGCAATGATATCTCTTGCACTTGGTTGTAAAATCCCAGGAAAAATTGGCTTTTTTAGGAAAAATTACTTTTATCCTGACTTGCCAAAAAACTTTCAAATTACACAGTATAATGCATATGGTCCTACCAGTATTGGCTCTGATGGGAAAATGGAGATTGAAGGAAAAGAAATTCGAATCAGACGAATACAACTAGAAGAAGATCCTGGCAGGCTAGTCTACGAGGGTACTTCTGAGAAGACCATGATTACACTGGTTGATTATAACAGGGCAGGTACGCCGCTTGTTGAAATTGTAACAGAGCCAGATTTTGAGACACCAAAACAAGTCCGTAAATTCTTGAATGTACTTGCAGATTTGGTTGAAAACATTGGGGTGTCTGACCCATATCTTGAGGGTGCAATGAGGGTGGATGGTAACATATCAGAAGGGGATGGAAACAGAGTTGAGATAAAAAATGTAGGCTCTTTTAGTGATATTGAAAAAGCACTTCTCTTTGAAATTACAAGACAACAAAGTCTGGTAGAACGAGGAATTGAGGTGCAGGCAGAAACGCGACACTGGGATGAAGCAAGAAGAATAACGGTTTCATCCAGATCAAAAGAAGAAGAACAAGACTATCGATATCTGCCAGAAGCAGACATACCGATTGTTTTGATTGGAAATGAATCTCTGGATAAAATAAGCACACAGATGCCTGAAAGTATAGTTGCAAGAAAGGAAAGATACGTCAAAAAGTATGGCATGCCTGCTCAAGTGGCAGACGTCTTGTCTTCTGACAGATTCTACTCTGACCTATTTGATAAATCTCATAATGAGAAAAATGCCAAGGAGGTATCAAACATTATTACAACGGACTTGATGGGCTTTGCTGATACAAGAGAAAAGAAACTAGAATTAAAAATCACGTCAAAACATATCTCTGATCTTGCTGATTCCATATTGGAAAATAAACTTACAAGAAATTCAGGAAAACTTGCACTACAAGAGATGGTAAAAACAGGAAAGGCATTAACTGATGTAATATCCAGTCTTGACTTGGGACATGTAAGTGATGCAGGCTCTATTGAGAAAATAATTGATGAGGTGTTCAAGGAAGAAGAAAAAGCAGTGGCAGAGGCAAAACAAAACCCAGACACTATCAATTATCTAGTTGGTAAAGTCATGAAAAAAACAAAAGGCAAGGCTGACCCGGCAACTACACTTGACATACTAAGGAAAAAACTCTCTGTCTAGAATAAATTCTCAAGATATTTTTGCAAAAATCGTATTATTGTACTAGAAACCTGACCTACATCTTGCCAAACTCATCTTCATCAGAATATGCACGCTCTGCATGCTCTTCGATATCAAGACCTGCCTCTTCCACCTTGGCTGATACTCTGACTCCAATTAGTTTGTCTATGACTTTCATGATTGCAAATGTTCCAAAGAATCCCATCACTCCTGCCACTCCAACACCCATGGCCTGAATGAGTAACTGTTGTGGATGTCCAAACAAGAGTCCGTTTGGACCGTTTGGATTTACAAGTGTGCTTGCAAATATTCCAATTCCTAAAGAACCGATTATTCCAGCAACACCGTGGACTGAGCTTACATCTAGTGCATCATCTATCTTGAGATGATCTTTGAAGAACAAAACTGCTAAGTATGATCCTATTCCTATTGCAATTCCAAGAACAAAAGCATGTTCTACACTAATGTATCCGGATGCTGGTGTGATACCTGCAAGTCCTGCGATTGCACCGTTGATTGCTGCAATGACACTTGGCTTACCTGTGCGCATCCATGACAATCCTACCCAAATTAGCGCAGAAATTGATGATGCAATGTGGGTGTTGATGATTGTATTTCCTGCTAAACTTCCTGATGCAAGTGCACTACCAGCATTGAATCCAAACCATCCTAGCCATAGTAATGATGAACCTAGAACTGCAATTGGAATGCTATGTGGAATCATAATTGATGGGCCATAGTTGAGCCTTCTTCCAAGGACTAGAGCAGCTGCAAGTGCCCCCATACCTGCACTGGTGTGTATTACAATACCTCCTGCAAAATCTACTACTCCCATTTGGCCAAGCCATCCGCCACCCCAAATCCAGTGAACTAGTGGATAATAGATCAATCCACTCCATGCTACGATGAAAATAACATATGCACTAAACTTCATTCTCTCTGCAATTGCACCAGTCAACAACAGTGGTGTGATAACTGCAAACATCATCTGGAATTTTGCAAATAAGACTCCAGGTATTGTGGGCGCATAATGCAGGCCAGAATCGTATGGGACATTTTTAAGGAATGTCCAATCCATGTTTCCAGTAAGGCCCATTCCAGTATCTGGTCCAAAGGATAAGCTAAATCCAAATGTAAACCACATGACACTGAGAATTGCTAATCCAAAGAAGATCTGCATAAAAATTGAAACGGTATTCTTTCGCCGTAATAACCCTGCTTCAAATAACCCTAAAGCTGGGATCATCAATAGTACGAGACTGGAAGCTATCAGCATCCATGCTGTGTCCCCTGTGTCAATTGGCAAGATTTCTTTCAATGAAAAGATGAAGTATAAAAAAATTTGTTTTTAGTACATTTTAGTGGATCAAAAATTATTCCATAAGATTTTTTAATATGTATTTTTATTTCCTTGCATCTTGCTAAAGATTGAAGTAATACTCCCAGAAAATGAAATAAAATCAATCAGTGATGCGCTAAAAAAATTATCAGTAGGAGGAATCACAGCATACAAGGGATGGGGAAGAGGTAAGACAATTGCTCGTGAAATTCATGCCTCCAAGGGAACTGAAGTCTTTACTCCTGAATTTGGAGATAGATTTATCGTAGAAATTGTAGTGGCTGATGAAAAGAAAAATGAGATAATAGCAGCGATTCGAAGTTCTTCTAAATTTGGAAAAATATTTGTCGTACCAATCATGGAAGCATATGACATTCAAACTCCTAAAAAAGATGAACAAGCAATCTAGCAAATATTATTTAGTGCAAACATTGTAATGGTCTACATGATCCGCATTGATGCAATTGTTCCACAAAATGATGTCAGAGCCATCAGCGATGCATTAAAGAAAATAAATATCGGAGGAATCACAATCATGAAAGTTAAGGGGAGGGGCAAAACAGCTGCACCTGCACTTCATGCAGCAAAAGGCACAGAGACGTTTATCCCAGAATTTACGGACAAGTATATTCTAACAGTGATTGTAGAAGACAAAGATGAGAATGAGGTGGTCAATATTGTTCGTAGTAATACAAAAATTGGTAAAATTTTCATGTATGCCCTGTCTCGTGCAGTAGACATTGCTACTGGTGCAGAAAATGAAAAGGCAATCTAGAGAAGAACTTAATTTTTATACCAACGGTTTTCATTATTTCAAGCATTTGTTATCTATGTCATCTAGCTAAAACGGGTGAAAATATGCCGAGGGATACTCTTAGAAATGACGTCTCATTAGGAATAGCAGTGAGAATCTGAATTGAATCAAAGAAATTGTGCTTGTTCCTGTGGTTGTACCAGAAATATTTCTAGTGCATATTATGACATGTGCATATTCTGTAAACTAGATGGTCATAAACAATAACAAAAACAGCCTTGATTAGTGTATTTTATCTATCGGACCGTTTACTTTCTATATTTTAAAAGTAGGTCTCATCTTTGCATACGTGATTATAACTGCAATTGATATTGCAAATACTGATACTGCCAGTGGGCCAAACTCTGGAATTGCAGGTGTTGTAGCGTTAGTTTGATTTGTAGCACCTGAGACAGGTTGTGATGTAAACTCAAATGTTGTCTTGGCAGTTTTATCTGGTCCTCCATATGTTACATCGATTTCATATGTACCAATAGTCTTCCAAGTACTTCCTCCTGCAATTGCTTGAGCTGAATAGGTACCGTCTGAATTAGGATTTGTCTGTGCAATGTATGCCATGTTGTTGGAGCTATCTCTGATCACTATTGATATTGGTATGTTAAGTTGATCCGCTACCGTGCCAGATATGATAATTGTATCACCATCTGCATAAGATGTTTTATCGGTTGATACGGTGACTGGGGTTTGCGCTACTGCTGATAAAAATGAAACTGCCAAAAATGAGATTGCTACAAGGTATACCTTTGAATTCATTGTCAACACGATAACCTTCATTATTTGATATTTAAGATTTCATTCTTTTTGATACTAGTTATCATAACACATGCTACAGATCTAGGCTTGTCTTGATTGTGAAACATGTCTACTGTATATGATTTTACTGGGTTTTCCAAATTGTGATAAAACAGAGTCATCTTAAAATAGAATATTATATGAGGTCTACCATGCAAGGGTCAAACGCGCTTGATAATTATGATGCCAAAAAAGCGGAAAAATCGTTAAAAATGTTATTCGCTGACAAGAGCAACGAATTTCGAGAACTGGCACACGGTATTGGGTATCCTACCTCAAACAAAGACTGGGAATTTATAATTTTGAATTTTTGTCTTGATTTTAGTGATTGTTTCAAGGCGTGGTCAAGCAAAGACGTTGATGCGGATCATATGCAGGTGCACAAGTGTAATACCATGATGAGACAGATTGGTCTTGGCAAGTCTAACATGACCGAAGTCACACATCTTGAAAATATTGCATACCGAATTGCAGAAGACTTCAAAGCAATTTACAAGAGAATAGAATAATTCTCTGTAGAAAATATTTATAAAATGTTTTTTAAAACACTGCTAAGGCATTATCCTTCTGAGGCTGATTTTCCACCATCTACGTTGAGGATGGCCCCTGAAATCCATTTTGCCTCGTCTGATGCAAGATATACTGCTGCATTTGCCACATCTTCTGGCTGACCTATTCTGTTTATCGGTTGTTTGTCTTCGAGAACTTTTCTTGCTTCGGGATAATCAAGATATGATTTTATCATTCCAGCATTTACTATTCCTGGATTGATGCAGTTGCAACGAATGTTTTTTCTTGCATATTCAACTGCTAATCCTTTAGTGAACATGTTTATCGCAGCCTTTGTTGTACAGTATACTGTCAGGTGTACCTTTGGTATGGCTCTCTCTGCTGAAATTGAGCCGATGTTTATTATGTTTCCACCATTTTTGTTTTCAAGCATTTTGATCAAGACTGATTTTGTTATCCTAAATGTACCAAACAAATTGGTGTCAACCAAAGAATTCCAATCTTTGTCTTGCATCTCATGAAAATGTATCGGGTCGGTGATTGTTCCTGCGTTGTTTACTAGAACATCTATTCTTCCGTAATGATCCATTATTTGATTTACAGTTTGAATTACCTGTGCTTCATTTGTAATGTCACATGCAATTGCTGCTGTTTTTGACAAATAATCTGGAATTGATTTTCTTACTTGTTCTAGTTTCTCTGCATGTCTTCCAAGTAGAACTACTTTGGCTCCCTCTTCTACAAACTTTTTAGATATCTCCAATCCAATATCACTTGAAGCCCCTGTGACGATTGCTATCTTGTCTTTTAATCGCACATGAGGTATTGGTGATTATGCTATATGAATAATAAGCATGAATTTCATATACTGGCTTATTTTTTCACCAGTTTCTGAATCTCTTGTGTGACTAGTGGCAAAAAGGCTCCGACATCAGTTACAATGCCTAATGCTTGCCATGTTCCTCTATCCATGAGTTTTGTTACAGTTGGCTGACTGATATCCACTACAATTACCTTTACGTCAGCTGGTAGCATGTTCCCAGTAGCAATAGAATGAAGCATTGTTGAAACCATGATGACAAGTTTTGCATCCTTGACAATCTCTTTGTACTTGCGTTGAGCAACTGTCATATCGGTTATAACATCCGGTAGTGGCCCATCATCTCTCAGAGAGCCTGCAAGTACAAATGGCACTTTATTTTTTACGCATTCGTACATTATGCCCTTGGTCAACACTTTCTTTTCAACCATTTTCTGAATTGACCCGGCTTTGAAGACTGAATTTATTGCCTGCATGTGATTTCTGTGACCTCTTACTGCAAGTGTACCGTCTTGCACATTCATTCCAAGTGATGTACCAAGAGTGGAATATTCTATGTCATGAACAGCTAGGGCATTTCCAGCAAGAACTGCATTGATGAATCCAGATCTTATCAATAATGCAATTGAATCGGATGCACCAGTGTGTACAATGGCAGGTCCCCCTACCAGAACAATTTTTCCTCCCTGTTTTTTTATCTTGTAAATATCTTCCGCAACTTTTCTTGCAATGTGTTGTGTAGGTCTTTCACTTGAACTTCCACTGCTCATAAATTGAAATAGGTTGACTCCTTCTCTTGGTCTCTCAGGTGGTGTTACACGTATTCCTTTTTCTCCTACAATTATTGTATCTCCTTTTTTTATGTCACGGATTGGAGTGCAAAATGCTCGATTTCCTTTTACTGTGATGCACTTGTCCATCATCATGTTTTCTACCTTGATCCATTTTCCCATGTGAAAAATTTCGGTATGATTGTTAGTTGTACTGTAAAAATCGTCTGGCATAACCATGTCTTTTTGTGCTTGTTTTAGTGAAATTGTTTGCTGGATCTTCGATGTAGCACCTTCACGGTATATTGCCTCAAGTATCTTATCGAGATGCTCTTGCGAGTGGCCTTGAATTGAAAGTTTAGCATAGCTTTCATCTTTTTTATGTTTTCCAACCTTGAACTCTTGGACTTGAAATTCACCCTTTAGATCCATTATAACATCAAAAATTTTGGTAAGTATCATAGAGTCAATGAGGTGCCCTTTTACCTCTATGTCATGAGAAAACTTCTTTGCCATTTCCTAAAATAAATGGGTTGTACTAATTTAATCTTGATGTTAATCGGTTCGCAAATATTGTGATATAGTCAGACTGGAAGGACTACGTCCCCTGTGTGCTCCCCAATGTTGTCTGCTTTTAATCTGGCAACTATTGCATCCTTGCGTTCTGCATCAAGACTTCGAACCAGAGCTTTTGAGATTCCGTTTTTATCACAAATTACTATCATGTATCCAGTAGTATCTGTCAAAACATATCCTCCAACATCACTCAACACTGCATACAGGTTTTCTTGACCCACTGGTTCCCATATGTTGGTCTTGTTGTCTCTGAGGGCCAAAGCTGGCATTGCCTGATCATTGCACAATGTATTGAGATATTCACGCGCCTCTTTGACTCGTTTCTCACCCATCTTGAGTGCAACAAAATATTGCATGATTGAAAAACTGATTCTTGTTATTTATACGATAGTGTATCAAGTATGTCTAGTAGTTCTTTTGACTTGATCTCTTTTTTTGCAGAATCGATAAACATGCCCAATTTTTCATTTGAAAATCCTTCTGAAGAATATTTTACAGCTTGTATGGCCATCTCTAACTTGTCAACATCATGCAGTAAAACAGACTCTTTTGTATTTGCCAGAGTGTATTCATTCCATATGTTTTGATATTTGATTGCAATATTTTCTGGTAGTTTTGCAAGAATTTCTTTCATGGCCTCGTTTTCAGCCAACCTTTTGCTCTCCTTTGAGATTTCATCTGGCATGAAATCTCCTGTAATTGATTCTGCTAGATCATGAAGAAGTGCCATCTTGAGAATTTTTTCTGTATCAAGATTGTGCGCATCTGAGAAGACCATTGCCATGATTGCAGTTCCGTATGAATGGTCTGCTACCGATTCTGGATGCTCTATGCCTACCTTACTCTTCCATCCCTTGCGTGGTACTTTTTTTAGTTCTGATGCAAGATAGAAAAAATCAAATAGCATTTGTGGATTTATCGCGTCTGCCTGTTTTAATCTTTGAGTATGTCTGAAAATCTCAAAATATGATATATTTGCAAACAAGATTAAAATTGTAATAATGCTACAAATACACAGCCTTGAAAATTTATACTAAAACTGGTGATGATGGAACTACTGGCCTAATTGGTAACAAACGTGTGAAAAAATCAGACCCTAGAATAGCATCTTATGGCATGGTTGATGAACTAAATGCCTCAATTGGCATAATTTTGTCATCAAAGCTAGGGAAAGATATCCATGATTTGCTAACAAAGATACAAAATGATCTTTTTGTAGTTGGTGCAGACCTTGCAAATCCAAATTTAGAAAACAAATCAAATAGAGTCACATCTGAAATGACATCTTACTTGGAAAAAGAGATAGATAGATTGGAGGAAAAACTGTCTCCGATAACATATTTTATTTTGCCAGGTGGAGATTTGATTGCCTCTAGGGTTCACTTGGCTCGAGCAATATGCCGAAGGGCTGAAACAAACATGGTAAGCTTGTCAGAGGTTGACAAGATTAACAGTCTGTGTTTAATCTACATGAACAGATTATCTGATCTTCTTTTTGTTGTAGCACGAACAATAAACAAAAGAAAAAAAATTTCTGATGTTGCTTGGAAAAAGTAAGAGAGACACACTTTAATTCCCCGAGAATTGGATAATGAAATGTGCCGCCGTAGCTCAGCCCGGGAGAGCACTCGGCTGAAGACCGAGCTGTCGCATGTTCAAGTCTTGCCGGCGGCACCTTTTAGTTCTGACAATCACATGTCATTGAGACATAATTTCGGATATTTTGTGCCTGAAAAACTCTAAATTTTCATCATGCAATAAAAATATTTTATCACATTCTGGTTTTTCTGTATTGTTTGAGTGTAATCGCATTTGTCGCAAGTAACATTGCTTGCAAAATATAACCGCCCACGATTAGTACGATTGCATTATAAAATGGGTTTAGTGTTGACATTATCTCTAAATGTTTTGGGGATACTGTGTTGCCTATGATCACCATGATGGCAATAATGAAATTTGGAATATATGCATACTTGAAATTTTTAAATGAAATTACCGTCAATGCAATAAATGATGATTCCAATATGATGGCCTCAGCAAAGAACTTTGGAGCACCCAGCGGTATTCCAAAAGCACCCACTATGCAGATTGCTACAAGTGTAGAAACTAGATATTTTTGGATTTTATTCATTTTGGTTTCAAATTAGATCTGACAATTAATAAAATTAATTGTTTCAGTAGAAACTCAAAACATGTCTTAAATAGGGTATTTTTCAAAGATTGTTCAGACACAAAATGAGCTCAAACTCTGTTGATGTATCTGACTATTGTAAGAAAATATTGGCACTTGATCCAAAGATTAGATTTGCAGGCAAAATTGTAGATGAAGAGCTAGTATCTACTGCCAGAAAGGATGGTGTCATACCGTTACTTGACAAAGATCTTGCGGCATTGGCCCACCATCAGGTCTCTGTAAAGGCAATGATGGACAAGATGTTCACAGACAAGCTTGGAAATACGGATTGGATAGTAGAATCAAAAGGTAAAGTGAAACTATTGACAATATTCCAGAAAGATGGAATACTTATTCTCTCAACAGAGCCAACATCTGATCATCATTCCATTATTGAAAAAATAAAGAATCTCAAGTAGGCTATTGCATTTCAATGGTAACATACGAAAATCGGCTTTTTTCTTCAGATTGGGGTGTAGTTATTTACTAGTGGAATAATAAGACAAGTTTAAAAGGACGATGTTACTTGTTGGATAATCGTCTTATGACAAAGGACAAGAAAAAAGAAGCCAAAAAGCCTGCAAAAAAAGAGGCTCCGAAAAAGGAACCGGCTAAAAAAATAGTGGCAAAAAAGGAAGTTTCAAAGGTCAAACCAAAAGAGAAGACCAAACTCAAAGAGGATATCGTTCAGGAAGATGACGGAATAATTGTTGTAGAAGATGATACCGGTCTTGACAAAGAAGCAGAGCTAGAGGCAAGAAAAGCATACTTGGAAGAAGCACGTTCCCAAGAAGCAAGCGACGATTAGATTTTTTTCAAGCATTCTTGATCAAAAAGACTTATCCGTGATTGTACCTTTCTTAGGTATAATGAGATCTCTCTGTCTGATTACTGTAAAACCTGGCAAAGTTGATCCTGTGATAGCTTCTTTGAAAAAAGCAAGAAAAATAATCAAAGAAATAATGGTTGTAACAGGAAGGGCCGATATTGCAGTTGTTCTACAGGGTACAATTGATGAAATCAATAACATTGTCATTGATTTCAAAAAGATCAAAGAAATTGTTTCAACGGAGACTCTGATTGAAGTGGAGGTAGATATGGGTTGGTCAAAGCCGTAGTACTAGTCAAATCTCCAAAAAAGCTCATAGCTGCAAGACTGCGCATGGTAAAATCAGTCTATGATTCGTTTGCAGTAAGCGGTCAGTTTGATGCAGTTGCACTCATCGATGTAAAAGAATTATCTGCCATCAAAGATGTAACAACAGAGATTCAAAACATAAAAGGCGTAGAGCGAACCGAGACACTAGTCCAAGTAGTCTAGTTTACCATAATCTTTTAACACTGTGAGTGTCTATTGTATGCATGAATATCAGACACCTTGGGAGTGTAATTCTTGCAGTCTCGGACCTGGAGAAATCTCAAAAGTTTTATCATGAAGTGATTGGATTACCAATCAAAAACAGTAGAGAAAACTGGGTAGAATTGGCAAAAGAGGGTGCTACTGTCATACTGCATCCTGCAAGTAAACCAATTAACACTGGAACCTCGATTGAAAATGGTATAGTAATTGGATTGGTTGTAGGAGATATCGAGTCTGCAGTAAAAGAACTCAAATCAAAAAATGTCACAATACATCGAGACGTTGTGTCTCACAAGGCAGGCAAAAACTGTATTGTGCTGGACCCAGACAAATACATGGTGTCATTATTTGAGCCCTCATTTGATGACGGTGCAAAACAAGCGCGTGGTTTCCACGGATTTGCTCCACTCTAAATAATTTTTTTAATTTTTATAATTATTTGATTTACCGCATCTGGCGTTACAGACTTGTTTACTGAGATATAGTAAACTCCCTCTTTTCTTTGGAATATGACAAGCGTTACTTTGTCATGCTTGATTACAACACTATCCATGTTTCCAAGCGCAGAACTTGCCTTGTTTCTCATAGTGAGCATCGTTGAAACAAGAAAGAACTCATTTCTTGTAGACTCGTTTGATAATAATGTGGCAAGCCCTGGCCTTAATACGCCAGTCAAAGTTCTGCCATATTCATTTACTAGTCCTACATATCTAATTGATTTTGATAATTCCAGGATGTTTTGACACTTTTTTCTGTATTGAGTTATCTGTTCAGTCCATTTTTGGCTGGGTGTCTTTTGCACAGATAAGATAGAATGTTCTAGGTTTATAAAAGTTGGAAACTACTTTTTCTTTTCTTTTCCAAGATCAGATTTCAAGGCCAAGTTTTCTTTTCGTAATCTTTCATTTTCTTCAGTTAGTGAATCAACTGGATTCATTGTTGCATGCATTGGATGGCCTGGCATGAATCCATTTGGTGTCATGTTAAACAAGCCTGCTGCATATCTTTGAAACATTGTATGATGACCTGAAAGTTTGCTCATCATCATATCAGCATCTTGGACTATGCGGTCCTTTACCATTCCTGCACTTGCAATTCCTTGCGGTGGATTTGCACGAGGTGGTAATCTTGGAAAAGCAAATGGTGAATTTAGCATATCCATAGGATGTCCAAACGCTTCCATCATTTTTCGTACATCATATGGCCACATGAATAAAATTCATGCCTGCCCTCTATTTCATGTTTACTCACAAAGTCACGCATTAGATATAGGAAAGTGTCAAGTACCCGTCATTTTTTATCAAATTCTGTCGATCGCTGATCCTTATAGAATGGCCTGATCGACACTAGTTTGATGTCAAAAACAATATCAATGCATTGTATAAAATGTAAAAAAAATATTGGTTCTATGGATTTATACAAAATTGTAATGTATATTGTTGATCAAAAGTTCACAGATCATCACTATGAACATGTAGAATGCCCAGACAAATTCACTGTCTAGGTGTGCATCGCGTAAACTCTGTATGTCTTTCCTGTCTTCTTGTCTTGATAAGTCCATCTGTTGTCTTTCCATTCAACTTGCTCGAAAAGACTCTTCAATGATGGATGCAGTTTTTCATAAATGTCTTCACCAACTAGGATTTGGTTTGGTTTTGCAAGTGCGGTAATCTTTGCTGCAATGCTTACTGCAGGACCCAAAATGTCTACGTGGGAGCGAACTTGGTCTGAACCATATCTAACAATCACGTTTTCGCCAAAATCCATCCCTATTTTTACACGTAATTCAGGATAATCATATTCACTAAGTATTGGATTTATCCCGCGTTCAATCACATCTATCATTGTTCTTGCACAGTTTACAGCACTATCTGATACAACTAGCGGGCTTTCCTCTGCGATGAAATATCCAATGACTGCATCTCCCACATATTTTAGGACATAACCGCCATGATGACGTATCACAGATCGCATCTCTTGTGAAAATGAACTAATTATAATCCCGAGTTTTTCTGGGGGAAGAAGTAGTGCCATGTCAGTTGAGCCCACTAGATCTACAAACATTACAAGCATGTGCAGTTTTTGTGCCACATGTTTTCGCAGAAACGTATCTGATTCATCTACTGAATAGTCATACTCGTATCCTTTCTTGAGCGAACTCCATACCCTTTTTTGTGTCTCTTTGATCAAACTTTCGCTATCTAATGTGCCTGACTTGCCGCCGCCTAGCATCATGTCTACTATGCTATTGGTACTAGTCTTTTCTTCCTGTTGGTTTTCTGGTTCTTCACTCATTTTTATTCACTCTAGTGGGAAATTGGCTCCACATACCGGACATACGCCTCTTTCTCCCTTGTATTTTATATCAAAGTATTGTATTATCTCCACATCACAGTTCCAGCATATTATCTTCTTAAAAGAGGATTTTGTCGGTTTTTCACGCACCACAATAAAAAATGGTTTTATTAAGTATTTAAAGTGCATACCGATTTTATGGGGTCAATATTAAAAAGACTCTATGCAGATACCGACTAGCAATCCTGATCCTTTCATAAAATCAATGAGTGACAAGGCAGAAAGTGTCAGAGCCTTGTTTTTGGGACATATTACATCTCTTACAAATAAGGTTCCTCTGAGTGTAATGCTAGGAGACTGTACTGTAACTGACCAGGAATCATTTGACCCTGCACGAGTACGACAATTTTTTGATGACTTGTTAAAAAAAATTCCCGAATGGAACAATCAAGGTGTATCCGCAACTGTAGAAAAAGACCTGAGAAGAAGTTTTATCAAATTTGAGATAAAGGAAGGAAATTATCTCCTTTCTGGACACATGTCATTGCAATATCACGCACTATTATTCTACAAGCTTGACCACCGTGTGGTTGAAATTCAAAAAGAACTATCCGACATATCTGACATGATTACAAAACTTCAGGTTCAAGTTGGACCTGAAAATGACAAGATAATTGAAGAGAAACTAAAACAGGAAGGATATCAAGGTATGGATGAGCAAAAACTGTTTGAGGTTTTGTTTAACCGCGAAGACATTACACAAGACATTGTAAAGTCAATCGAGGTTTCACATGCAGAGCATACCAAACTTGTAGCAAACAGGGATAGATTGTTTGGTGAGCTTGATAACATGCTCATAGAAGTGTATCATACCACCCCGGTACTAATTGATGAAAACAAAATGATCGCAGCAGAAGAAGGCTGTCTTTGTAATTTCAATTTAGAATATCTAAAGAACAACACTAGGCAAGGAAACATAAACTTGACAAGGATTTCAGAGCAGACAAAGACAAACTTGCTTGCATTGCTTGATAGTATCATAAAAATTCTAAAAAATTAAAAAATTGTTTATATCAAAGTATTTTCAAAAGTCTGATAATCTTTAGCCAAGGGGTCAGAACTGTACCACGGTGCCACAGTTTGGGGAGTAGACACCATGTGACGTAACATGACCCCTTGACTTAGATCTGACATCATCTCAGAATATTATTTAGCCCTTTTTGATCTATGAAATTTTTGTTAATTTATGTGAAAATTGCATGTTTTCTGCTTAAAATGCATGCCTGTTATCAAAAATATATGACAGTTTTTGGACCAATGTTGTTCAATAAACCAAATATACCAAGATGGGGCTGAAAACTCTGTTGAATGTCACTTTTGACGATATAGTAAAATCACAAAAAATCCAGCGTAATGTAATTCGGAGAACTCCTCTTGAAAACTCACATTCGTTTAGCGTAATGACTGGCTCAAACGTATATCTAAAATCAGAGTGTCTGCAAAAAACTGGCTCGTTCAAGTTTCGAGGAGCTTATGCAAAGATTGCCAGTCTTTCAAAAGCAGAAAAGAAAAAAGGAGTCATTGCAGCTTCTGCAGGAAATCATGCGCAAGGAGTAGCATATGCGTCATCGCTTGAAAAAATTCCATGTACAATTGTAATGCCAGTCACTGCATCACCTGCCAAAGTTTCTGCCACTAGATCATATGGCGCACATGTAATTTTGGAAGGTTCAATTTATGACGAGTCTTCTGCAAAAGCTGCAGATATTGCGCAAAAAACTGGCGCCACAATGGTTCATGCTTTTGATGATGATACAGTCATAGCTGCACAGGGGGTGATAGGGCTTGAGATAATGGAAGACCTTCCAGATGTTGACGAGATTTATGTTCCAATTGGCGGTGGTGGACTAGCAGCTGGAATACTAAAAGCCGTCAAGACTAGAAAACCAAAAGTCAAGGTAATTGGTGTACAATCATCTGGTTTTCCAGCAATGAAAAAATCATTTGATATTGGCAAGTTGCAATCAGTCTCAGGTCATAGAACTATAGCTGATGGCATATCAGTAAAAACTCCGGGCCACTCGACATTTAAAATCATAAATGAATTGATTGACGATATTGTTCTTGTTGATGATTCTGCCATAGTAAAGGCAATGTTTCTGCTCATGGAAAGATCAAAGATAGTAGTAGAGCCAGCAGGTGCTGTTGGCCTTGCATACTTGCTTGACAAAAAACCTGCCAAAGGCAAAAAGGTTGTCACGATTTTATCTGGAGGAAACGTAGACATGTATCTACTGGGCCAGATTGTGGCAAAAGGACTCACGGAAATGGGAAGGATGGTCAAGATCTTTATCCTTTTGACTGATAAACCAGGGGCCCTAAAGGAAGTTATTGATCAAATATCTTCATTGAGTGTAAATATCGTAGACGTGATTCATGACAGACTAAGCTCAAGCATCCCTGCAGGCACTGCAGGAGTCACATTAAGTCTTGAAACTCAGGACTCGGACCATGCAGAACAACTGATAAGATTCCTAAAGAAGAAAAACGTACAATTCAAGGTAGTAACCTAAGTTTCATTTACATCATACCTGGCTGACTAGCGAGAAGATATTGAATGCCAAAACTATTCCAACAAAAATACATGCAATTATAGTTGTTATCTTTCTGTTTACAAATTCGCCCATTAGTTTCTTGTTCATTGTAAGTATAACCACTGGTATTACTGCAACGGGTATCAACAAACTAAGGACAAATTGACTATACACAAGTATGTGTAAAGGATCAAACCCTAGCAGTACTGCAACAGTGGTTGGAATGACATTGATAAATCTTGTAATTATTCTTCGCAACCAAACATTGACTTTTTTTCCTAAAAACCCCTCCATTATTATCTGGCCTGCTAATGTTCCTGCCGCTGAGGATGCAATACCTGATGACAATAAAGTAATCAAAAAGACCATCCCTGCAGATACTCCAAATAAAGGCACGAGTGTTTTGTACGCTTCTGCAATTGATGCAATCTGAGAGTTGTGTGGATAAAATGCAACTGCTGCCATGAGTAGAATTGCGGCATTTACCAGGGCTGCTATTGTAAGCAAGAATATGGTTTCTATTAGATGCAGTTTTCTCATTTTCTTTCTTTCATCTAGTGTCTTACCACTTGCTTTTTCTTTTGTAAGAAAAGAATGCAAAAATACGACATGGGGCATGACAGTAGCTCCAATGATGCCTACTGCAACAAACAGGGCACTGGCATTTACAAAGTGTGGATAAAGTGAGCCGGATAATACTCCGTGAATATCTGGCGGTGCAGATAACAACTCATATGCATAGCCAAAGCTGATGATTGAAACAAAAATCAAAAAGAGCTGTTCCAACAAGCGGAATTTTCTAGAGGTAAGGGCAAGTATTATGATAACGTCAGCAGCCCCAAATATTGCAGCATAGATCATTGGTACTCCAAATAATAGATTCAGTGCAATCACTGTTCCAAGATATTCTGCAAGGTCTGTTGCAGCTGCTGCAACTTCGGAGCTTAGCCAGTAGGGTATGATGAATAACCGTCTACCAAGTTTTTCACGTAAAATTTCAGCCAAACTTTTTTCTGTTGCAATCCCTAATTTTCCAGATAGATACTGCATCAACATTGCAATGGCACATGAAAGCCACACTACCCAGAGTAACGAGTACCCAAAGGAGGCACCACCCTGTAGGTCGGTTCCATAGTTTCCAGGATCCATGTATCCTATGCTTACGATTAGCGCAGGGCCAGAGTATGTGATAAATCTCCTAAGAAAACCGGTAAATCGAGATATTTTGGAATTTGGTGACATTATTGCAATGATTCCACGGTGTTCTTCTCTTCATATAAAAGTTAGCTAAGGCTAAATTATTTAGCACGATCTAACTTTAAAAAATCATTTTACATAATGATTAATAGACAACAAAATAAACGACATCAAGTTGGTCTCAAGAGGTAACTGGAAAGGAAAATCTTTTTTGACGTGGTCCGAGATTGAATCGCAAGTACAGATACTTTCAACCAAGATAAAAAAAATAGGTTTTGAGTTTGATAAAATTGCTACAGTATCAAGGGGAGGTTTGGTTCCAGCACGACTCGTTGCTGATCATTTTGATATTAAAAAAATACTTGTAGACAAGAAGAAAATCCTCGGGGGTACACTATTTGTTGATGACATTTATGATTCAGGAGATACCTTTCAGAAGATATTTCAGGTTGTGGACGAGCCTACAAATTTTTTGTATGCTACTCTCATGGTACGAAAGGGGGTAAAGCATCCAAAACAACTAGTCTATGCCAAAAAAACACTCGGCTCAGAATATGTGGTATTTCCATGGGACAAGTTGGAATCTAAAAGAGCGCATAAATCCATTAAAGATTAAGTATTACGATATAATTGAAATAACATGAATCCATTTGCATGCTCTAAATGCTTTGTAGGATATAGACCTGGAGAACTCATACAATGTCCAAAATGCAGTCAAGAATTCTGCGGTACCTGTTTTAAACAACACAGTCACTAGCTAAATCAAAAAATTAAGTAGTGGCCTTGGGCCCATAAATCGTAATGGAGTTTGGCGGCGATGATGTTGATACACTTGCTTTAATGTTTGACAAGTTACAGTATATTTTTCGTGGCTATGACCAATACATCCAGGCATTTACAGAGATGCAAGAACTGTACAAACAAGGTAAATTGGCAGAAAGAGACTATTATTATGGCATGACTGATGCCGTTTTCAAATATTCTGCACTAGAGTTTCTTGGACTAAAGGCCATGTTTGAGATAAAAAAAGCACTAAACCGTATGAATAATGCTTCAACTACGCCTCAATCTACGCCCGGGTTGGCATCTACAAAACCACAACCTGGACCTCAAAATTCCGTTGCCTCATTTATTTCGGCAAAAAGCCTGCCTGGCAGAGATGAAATCATAAATGTCGCATCTGGAAATGAACAAAAATGTACATCTTGTGGCAAGACGGTATCAAATGTAGCAAAGTTTTGCACGACTTGTGGAAACAAGATGTAAGTTGATTTAATTTTTAGAGAATTCAAGAACTAAATAATCCTACTTTGAAAAATAAATCTGGATCGGTAGTCTAGCCTGGTTAGGATATCGCACTCACACTGCGGGGGTCGCTGGTTCAAATCCGGCCCGATCCACCACTTTCTAATCTAGAAGAATTCTACACCAATTTTTTAAAGCATGTATGTCCAGTACGAATAGAATATGAAAATTATGTATCTTACGATAATTCTAATTCTTGTAATGGGGATTAGTTATGTCACAGACAAAAGTGTGATGGGATATGGCTTTTGTTGTGGGCAAACATCCTCAGAACCATACACGCATCCATTACAACAATTCCAATCCGGAGTTAGCATGAGTGATATTGTCTGCAACAAAGGTCTCTACCTCGTAGTGAAATCCCATGATCAACATCCTATGTGCCTCAAGGCTGGGACAATCTCCAAACTTGCATCAAGAGGATTTCTTTATGAGACAAGTGCAGGCAATGCAAATTATACTACGATAATAATTCCTCCAGGATCAGAAAATCAAGATTCTCATAATTCGTACAGTCCGGATATTGCAACAATAGTACTCAGAATAAATAATACGGTACAATGGACAAGTCAGGCAGATGTTGGAAATGAGATTACACCGGACATGCCTTTGGCTCAAAACGGACAATCCTTTGGCAGTAATGGTATAATAAAACCGGGAGGATCATACAGGTTTACATTCACAGAACCTGGAACGTTTACCTATCATACACAGCCTCATCCGTGGATGAAAGGAAAAATCATTGTCTTGCAACAATCAAACCAAATTACGAGTACAAAAACTAGTGATCCGTTTGGAATAACCGCATTGATAATTTATCACCCTCCAGATGTATGCCTTAATCCTACGTCTCACAGTGTTCCTTATGGTATATCCAGTTGCCCTCCTAACAAATTCTATCTCAAAATAAACTCAAATTCTACTGCATATTTGATGGGCTACAATATTTGCGATGGTAACTCTTGTACAACGAACAATAATCTATCTCTGATATTGCCACTCAACACCAGTCTAAACCCTGATTATCAGATGATAGGTTTGCCAGTAAATCTACAATGGAAATATGGTGATACCGTAGGAATCCAACTATATGTATCATCAACTAATGACAACAAAACTGCTTCTCTAGTTGACCTTGGAAGCTCTGCGATAGTCCCATAGAAATGAAAAATTTATTTTCATAATTAATTCCATGTCAAATTCTAGGAACAAATTTTTCTTCAAAATCGTACCATTTATTCCCAATTATCAGGCACGAAAACAGGATTGCGATCATCTAGATAAGGTGACGTTTATGGGATATTGCTTATTACCCACCCTGCCAATTTCCCACCGTGGTCAACAAGTATGTTATAATAGGATCTGTTGCAGCTGCAATAATTTTTGCATTTGTACTAGGACAAAACGTTAACAGTGCTACTAGCCAGAGTACCACATCAAACACATTACAATGGCCGAACATTCATCAAAATGTACAGACAGATTTTAACAATCAAATAAAATCACCACAGATTGAAAATGATTCGTTCATACATCCATTTGCCATAGTTATTGGTGATTGCCATATTGGCAAAATGGTCTTGATGGCTCCAACTTCAGTATGTCGGGGTGATGAAGGCACGCCAATATACGTTGGTGATTATTCCAACGTTCAAGATGGCGTAATTTTACATGCGCTAGAAACTACGATAGATGGACAAAATATTGATAACAGGAGATTTTCCGCAAGCGGAGATAGTTTGCTTGCAAATGATTCAAGATTTGATGGAGGATATGCCATATTTGTTGGCTCAAAAGTTAGTCTTGCACATGATTCAATGGTGCACGGACCTGCATGGGTAGGCAACAATACTTTCGTAGGTATGAAGAGTTTGATATTCAATGCCAAAGTGGGAAGCAATGTTGCAATTGGTGTCTCAAGTACTGTAACAAATGGAGTTGTAATAGCCGACAACAAATTTGTCCCACCTGGAAGTGTGATTGTAACCCAAGCGCAAGCTGATGCATTACCATCTCGCATAGGGAGTGCATATGAAAACATCAACAAAGCAGTAATACATGTAAACGAGAATCTTGCAGATGCGTATAATCACCAGAATATAGAAAAAATAAAACAGTATCGTGAAATTCTGATGGAAGAAGAAGGACTCATCACCACAAAACCTTCACCTTGAGATTTGATTTTTTGCCTATTATTGT
>Ga0206897_1034_pt1 | contig 38313 bp, 34 predicted proteins | sample Alteio_BWOrgHeat_49_FD_152972 | JGI IMG/M metagenome (GOLD analysis project Ga0206897, IMG submission 152972) | Enriched cells from forest soil in Barre Woods Harvard Forest LTER site, Petersham, Massachusetts, United States -... | ecosystem: Environmental > Terrestrial > Soil > Temperate forest >... | reverse complement strand
CTTATAGTTTAGCGTCGATTACTCTTCGCTCTTACCTTCTTCTCTCGCTTTCTTTTCAGACTTTTCCATGTCTGATTTCAATTGAGTCAACTCGCCTAAGTCGCCAAGGGTGGTCTTTTCTATAGAACCCCTTATCTTCTTAACTGAATTGCGGGCGTCATTAGCTTCTGCCTTACGGTTTGCAGCTTTTTCTACCTTTTCTTCAATCACTACGTCTTCTTTTATCTTAGTGTGAGAGAGTATGATCTTCTTCGATTCCTTATTGAATTCAATTACTTTGAACTCTAATACCTCTTCTGCCTTTGCAGGTACTCCGTTTTCCTTAATGATGTGCTTGCTAGGAGCGAATCCTTCAACACCATATGGTAACATAACGGTTGCACCTTTATCGGTCATACTGGTAATGGTTCCTTTGTGAATAGAGTTCAATGTAAATATGGTTTCAAAGGTATCCCATGGGTTCTCTTCCAGTTGTTTGTGGCCAAGGCTCAATCTCCTTGTGTCAACATTCACATCAAGAACCTGTACGTTTATCTTATCACCGATCTTGGTAAATTCAGAAGGATGCTTAATCTTCTTGGTCCAAGAAAGGTCAGAGATATGGATAAGTCCGTCGATACCTTCTTCCAATTCAACAAATACGCCGAAGTTGGTGAAGTTACGTACGGTACCCACGTGCTGTGAGCCCTTTGGATATTTATCAAGTATGTTAGCCCAAGGATCGGGAGCAGCTTGCTTGATTCCTAAGGTCATCTTTCTTTCTTCACGGTTCAGTGTAAGCACAACTGCTTCCGCTTCGTCACCAACTTTAAAGAAGTCGTGTGCGGTGCGTAAGTGCTGTGACCATGACATTTCAGATACGTGAATTAAGCCTTCAACACCAGGTGCTATTTCAATAAATGCACCGTAGTCAGCTACCACAACAATCTTGCCTTTCACCTTGTCACCAACCTTAAGGTCGGCGCTAAGTGAATCCCAAGGGTGTGCGCTAAGCTGCTTCAAGCCTAATTGGATACGTTTCTTTTCGTTGTCGAAATCTAATATTACCACGTGTATCTTGTCGCCTAACTTCACCACTTCTTCAGGGTGTGTAATGCGGAACCAAGAAAGGTCGGTGATATGTATAAGACCATCTACGCCGCCAAGGTCAATAAACACACCATAGCTGGTAATGTTCTTAACGGTACCTTCAAGTACCTGGCCTTTTTCAAGCTTGCCGATGATCTCTTGTTTTTGTTGCTCAATTTCAGCTTCGATAAGCGCTTTGTGTGATACAACTACGTTCTTAAACTCAGGGTTGATCTTAACAACCTTGAATTCCATAGTTTTATTTACATACGCATCGTAGTCTCTTACTGGCTTAACGTCAATTTGAGAGCCTGGTAAAAAGGCTTCCATACCGAATACGTCAACAATAAGTCCGCCTTTGGTACGGCATTTTACAAAGCCCTTGATAACCTCATTGGTAACCAAAGCTTCGTTAACACGTTCCCAAGCACGTACAAAACGTGCTTTTTTGTGAGACAGAACTAATTGGCCGTTCTTGTCTTCTTGTTTTTCAACGTAAACTTCTACGCTGTCACCTACCTTCAGGTCAGGGTTATACCTGAACTCAGAAAGAGGAACAACACCTTCAGACTTGTAGTTGATGTTGATCACTACGTCTTTCGATGTTTTTTCAACCACTTTACCTTCAAGCACCTGGTGCTCGCTGATAGAGGTTAATGTTTTTTCGTAAGCAGTTGCCATTCTCTCGCGGTCAGCGGGAGTGTACTGGTCTTGCTTTTTTCCAATGGTGTCCCAGTTAATTTCCTGGATTTCGGCTACTGGAGCCACGATAGGCTCGGTTGTTTCGCTCATTTGTTTTTTCGTCCGTAAAGCGAGGTATTAGCTCTGCTTTTTCGGGTTGTTCCTGATTTACGGCTCTGTCAGGAGGGTTAGTATTGGTTACGGCCGGTAACTTTTTCCTTTTATTTAAAACCTGGTTTTAACAGGGTTTTTCATTAAGGGGTGCAAAGGTAGTGATTTTTCTTATTTACCCGACAAAAAGGGTGAAATTTCCTCATTCCCCAAAAGTGCTTATTAAAATTAGGGCGTTCCCCTACGGGTCGGGCTTTACGCTACAACTCCTCGCCTCCTATGGTCGGCTGTGGGGGTTCCGCTGCAATCCCTAACGCAGTGCTACGTGTTGTTTGAACTAGGCAAAAGGTGGGCGCGGGTTAGCTGCCGAGATGCGAGTATAGAAAACTCAGGCAAGCAGGGAGCAAAAGCCGCCTCAAAAACGAAAAATACTAAGGAATATCTTAATTGAGTGGATGGTTATTCTACACTTCAATCAAATCCCCTTGAACAATAATTTCCTTAAGCGAATTATATAAATGATCAAGGTCTTGCTGAGAATTAAAAGCCTGTATGGTGTATCTTATAAAATAGGAACCATTCTGCATCATTACAGGTATCTCAATCTTATATTTATCAAAAAGTAGGTCATGCAGTTTTTCAGGTGCCGAGGTTTTAATCGGTATGCTGCACATTTGGCCTAAAAACTCATTGGTAACAGGGCATAAGGGTTTTGAACCAACCAGTTCGCAAAAGCGGGCATAGTTCTTTTGTGACAGTTCTCTGCAAGCAGTTGCAACGGCAGGCCAGTTATTTTCTTTTAAAAACTGTATGGCCTTAGGCACGGTTAGAAAAGCTGAGTAATCGCTGGTGCCTTGTTTTTGGTGGTAATCTAAAAACTGTGAGTGCGATGGGGTAAGGCTTTCATATCCCCAACTTATAACAAGTGGGTCAAGCATTTTCTGAAACTCCTTTTTTACATATAAAAACGAACAACCTTTTGGTGAACACATCCATTTATGGCATGCACCGGTGTAGATGTCGGCCTGCAACTCGGCAAGATTTAAGGGTATGTGCCCTGCCACGTGTGCCCCGTCAACAATGGTCATTAACCCTTTGGCTTTGGCAATTTCGCAAATCTCTTTTACGGGCAGTATCAATGCCGTGGCGCTGGTTATCTGTCCTATAAAAACTACTTTGGTTTTATCTGTCAACCCCTTAAAAAAATCATCTATTATCTGTTCTTTGCTAACCAGTGGCAATTGAATAGGCTGCCTTACATATTTTGCTCCGGCCTTTTTGCAGTAATAATCCCAGGTGCGGTCTAGCGCGCCATATTCTATGTTGGTGCTCAGCACTTCATCACCTGCATTCAATTTTAAATTCTTTGCAACTGTGTTTATTGCATACGAAGGATTCAAGGTATATACCACATCGTCAGCGTTGCAGTTTATATATGCTGCAAGTGCCTCACGCGATCTTTTCAGGTATTCAGGTCCGGTTCTGGTAAAGAATAGTGAGGGCTCTGTTTCAAGCTCCAGTTGTATCCGTTGGTATTCTTCAAAAATGGGCCTTGGACATGCCCCAAATGCTCCGAAGTTTAAATAGGTTATGCTTGGGTCTAACAGAAACTGCGATTTTAAATTGGTTTGCATAATAGAATGAATAATACGGTAAATCTAAGAATTTGGGCATTCTCTTAGTGGGGCGACAGCTGCTCCCTGCTTGCCTGAGTTTTCTAAACTCGCATCATTTGCAGCTAACCCGCGCCCACCTTTTACCTATTTCTATTATATAGAAAGAGGATAATTGAATGCTTTATTGTGTTGATATACAGATATTTAAATATTGTTGACTGCTTCAAAACAACTGTTTTAGGCATAGCTGGCAAAGAATATACCATTGTTCACAACAATTATTAATTATCCATTCAATTTTCATAAATTTGCGCCTTCAAAATCATTACACAAACAGAATGAAAGACCTTTTTGACAAGATCAGAGAACGCAGAGGCCCCTTAGGCCAGTATTCAAAACAAACACATGGTTATTTTATGTTCCCGAAATTAGAAGGGGAGATAGGTAGTCACATGTTGTTCAGGGGGAAAAAGGTATTAACATGGAGTTTAAATAACTACCTTGGTTTGGCTAACCATCCTGAGGTACGTAAGGCCGACGCAGAGGCTGCTGCTCAATATGGATTGGCATTGCCAATGGGGGCTCGTATGATGTCGGGCGATTCAAACTTTCACCAGAAATTAGAAACAGAACTTGCTGCATTTGTACAGAAAGAAGATGCTGTATTGGTTAACTTCGGTTACCAGGGTATGGTATCGGCTATAGATTGTTTAGTTGACCGCCACGATGTTATTGTATACGATGCAGAATCGCATGCATGTATAGTTGATGGTGTTAGGTTGCATATGGGCAAACGTTTTGCTTATAACCATAACGATATGGAAAGCCTTGAAAAGCAATTGCAACGTGCTGAAGCATTGGTGAAAGATACCGATGGCTCTGTACTTGTAATTACAGAAGGTGTATTTGGTATGTCAGGTAAAATGGGCAGACTGAAAGATATAGTAGCATTAAAGAAGAAATACAGCTTCCGTTTATTTGTTGACGATGCACATGGAATTGGTACAATGGGTAAGACGGGTGCGGGCACAGGTGAAGAACAAGGTTGCCAGGATGGCATTGATATTTATTTCGGAACCTTTGCTAAATCGTTTGCACTTATCGGTGGCTTTATAGCAGGTAACGAAAATATGGTTGAATACCTTCGTTACAATATGCGTTCGCAAATATTTGCAAAGTCAATGCCTATGCCAATTGTTATTGGTGCATTGAAGCGCCTTGAAATTATGCGCAGATCGAATGAGCAGAAAGATAAGTTGTGGGTCATTGTAAATGCGTTGCATAAAGGTCTTAAGGATGCGGGTCTTGAAATAGGTGGTACAGCAACACCGGTTACTCCTGTTTACCTGAACGGTACAGTACCTGAAGCTACCAATATTACTTTCGATCTTCGCGAGAATTATGGTATTTTCTGTTCTATAGTTGTGTACCCGGTAGTACCAAAGGGTATTATTTTACTCAGACTTATTCCTACAGCAATGCATACCTTAGAGGATGTTGCTTACACTGTTAAGGCTTTTGCTGAAGTAGGTAAAAAACTGAAAGAAGGTCAGTATTCTGCCGAGAAAATGGCTGTTATTAACTGATAGTTTATTTGTAGCAATATAAAAAAGCCCTGAAGTATAACCTTCAGGGCTTTTCCTTTTAATCCATCAACCAACTAAATATGATAAGATTGAAAAGGAATTATTATCTGTAATAGCCAGGGAACCATACCCAACGGTGCCAGTTATCCCAGCCCCAGAAACCAGGTATCCATATACGTGGGCCATAGTAAGCTACATAAGGACGTGCACAATATCCACCGCGATAATATCCACCACGGTAGCCGTACCCACCTCTATATCCACATTCCGAACGGTATCCTCCGCGGAACCCACCGCGAGCGTAAGTATCTCCGGCAAAGCAAGCCAGAAAACCTATTGTTAAAATTACAATGTACTTTTTCATGACAGTTTTTGTTTTTGGTTACAACTTTAAGACAATAGCAATTTGACTTGGTTTAAAACCAACAGAGTGATGTACCGTTAAAATTTGTTAACAGAAAAAAGGCTTTATGCTTTGCCCAGTTTGAACAAGCCTTTCCAGATTATCTTCAGGTCCGTCATAATGTGGTAGTCGCGGGCATAGATTGAGTTTATCTGATGCACGGCTTCTGAATCCTTAGGCGCTACATCAATACTATCAATAGGAGATAGAACACCCGGTTTAATTTTAGGTAAGCGTTGCGAAATATTCTCTGGTGCATATCCCACCCATGATTTAAGGCCTATTACTACAGTGAAGATATTCTTAATATAGCCTGCAGGCCTTTTTTCGAACCATATAAGTAATGGTGTAAGAACAAAGAATAAGAAGCTTAAAATAATATCTAATATCCGCTTATCACGAATATTAGGTGTGGTGTTAATGGCGTGTACATCTATCACATATAGTTCTCCACTGGTGTGTATAGAGTTACTGCCAATAATAGCCCAGCTCTCGGGCGGTGCTATTTTAAACTCCAACTCAGTTTCAGCTATGGATGACATGGCATCCATAATTAGCTGAGTAGACAGGTCCTTTGCACAAAAAATTACTTCATTAATATTGTATATCGTAATAATTTCACTCCATTTATTGAACCTGGTTCCATTGCCATTAGCCGGTTGTACCTGTTCAGGGTTTGCATATCTGATATCATCGAACTTTACACCGGTCTGCATTAGCAGATCATGTACACGTTTGCTTTCTTCTTCTGTACCTATAATTAAGGGGCGGCGCGTATTCTTGCCAAAGCCCGATACTTTTAATATTCGCAGTAATTGGCGTATACCACTCAGTGCAAGTAATACCCATGCACTACCAATAAGAATAAGCGCACGTGAAAAACGGAATCGCTCAGGCAACAAGGCATAGAGTATAAGCACTAAACCTGTTCCCCAAATTATACCCCTGATGGTTTTCCAATGTTTCATCGGCCTATCGTAGCCGCCACTGAACAACACACATAATATCCATATTAATATATATGCAGGCAGAACCATTAAAAGGAAATTCCTTGAATAGTAATCGGCTGAAGAGAATTTTATTTCTCCATAGAAAAGTGAAATAAAATAATACCCTATGTAAATGAATATAAAATCGGCAACAGGTAACGCAATTTTATTTACAAACCTGCGGCTGAGTGCAATAGAAGCCCTTAGGAAAATGGCTGCATTTATAAGCGTAGAGAATAGTTTGGCGTTTTGCTTTGAGAAATGTTTTACAGCAAAAATCCGCATAGCATTGTAGAACATTATAACATAGTTCACACTGCCTTTTCGCGTGCTTTCTCCTTTGTAATGTATAATACGCGTTTGTGCGAAATAGTAATTTTTATACCCCGCTTTTAGTATACGATACGACATATCTATGTCTTCTCCGTACATAAAAAATGTCTCATCTAATAGACCCGTTTTATCGAGTGCTGCTTTGCGCATTAACATAAAGGCACCTGATAATACATCTACCTCATTTGTTTCATCGGGCGATAAGTATGTAAGGTGGTATTTGCCAAACCGCTTAGAGCGTGGAAACAGGAACGACAAGCCGAATATTTTATAAAAAGCAACTTCAGGAGTTGGTAATGCCCGCTTCGATTCAGGCAGGAAGTGCCCTGTTCCATCAATCATTTTCACGCCTAATGCCCCTGCATCGACATGATCATCCATGAAAGAAATGGTTTTGGTAAACGTTTCTTCTTCTACTACCGTATCGGGATTAAGTAACAGTATGTATTCACCTGTTGCTTGCCGAATAGCCTGGTTATTGGCAGCAGAAAAACCGACATTCTTTTTATTTTCAATAAGCTTTACTTCAGGAAATTTTTCCTTGAGCATTTCAATTGAACCATCTACCGAGTTATTATCTACAACCCAAACTTCAGTTGCGATGGTTTTTGTTGCTTTCCTTACTGAATAAAGGCATTGCTCAAGAAAGTGCTGAACGTTATAATTGACAATGATGACCGATAACTTCATACCACTTTCAAAAATTATTTGCGTGAAAGGGATGATTCATAAGGTACCCTGAGTAATATAGATTGTCCGAGCGTGACCTCGTCGGTATATTCTAATTCATCGCCCACCGAAACACCACGTGAAAGGGTACTTAGTGTAACCGGAAATGCGCCCAGTTTTTTATACAGGTAAAAATTAGTGGTATCACCTTCCATGGTTGATGGCAAGGCCATAATGACTTCTTTTACGCCACCGGCCTCAATGCGTCGTATAAATGGGTCAATATGCAGATCCATAGGTCCTATTCCGTTAATGGGTGAAATAATACCACCTAAAACGTGATAAGTGCCATGATATTGCCCTGTATTTTCAATAGCAATAAGATCACGGATATCCTCTATAACACAGATAGTTGTATGGTCGCGTGAAGGGTTAGAACATATTTCGCATTTGTTCTGTTCCGAAATGGCAAAACATACTTCACAATACTTTATTTCTTCAGAAAGCCGGGCAACGGTTGCAGCCCAGCGTTTCATATCCTCAGGGCTTTGCCTGAGCAGGTGTAATACATAACGTAAAGCTGTTTTTTTGCCTACACCGGGAAGCTTGGCAAACTCAGCGACTGCTTTTTCAAGAAGTTGGGAAGGAAGATTCATACCCCAAAAGTAGGAATTAATTTATTGAATGAAGCCTATTGATTTTCGTACCTTTGAAGCCTGTAATATTGAATTCTATGGATAAGCCTAAAATAATCTCTATATATGCTGAAATGACCCCGAATCCTTTAGCTATGAAATTTGTGGCTGACAGGATGTTACTACCGGAAGGGGCGCAATTGGAGTTCTTAAAAAAAGAGGATGCTGAATCGTCTCCTGTCGCACAAAAATTATTCGATCTGCCTTTTGTGAAAGCCGTTTATATTACCACCAATTTTATAACTGTACTTAAGAATGATAAAGCACATTGGGATGAGATAGTATTTGATGTGCGTGATTATATAAAGGAATTTATTCAGAATGGCGGTAAAGTATGGATAGCTGCGACTGCACCTCCTGCAAGTACAACTGGAAAACCTGTAGTTGCCGAAACCCCTGCCGCTGTGGTAAATCATGCAAGGCCGGCTAATGAAGTAGAAGAAAAAATAGTTGAAGTGTTGGATTCATATGTGAAACCTGCTGTTGAAAACGATGGTGGAATGATATTGTTTCACTCGTTTAAGGATGGGATTGTAACCTTACAATTAAAAGGTTCCTGCAGCGGGTGCCCTTCATCTACACTTACGCTTAAATCGTCGGTTGAGCAATTACTTAAGAACATGGTTCCTGAGGTAAAAGAAGTTCAACAGGAAATTGCATAATGATAGAGTCATATATTATAATAGGCTTATGTCTGCTTATTGTTTTATCCTATTTCTATAATTTAATAGGGCGCTACCTTCGTATTCCATCCGTTTTATTGTTACTTGGTACAGGTGTATTGTGCAAATGGTTAGCTGTATACTATGGTTTCAATATTGAGATCCCTACCTCGGTTATTTCTATTTTCGGTGCAGTAGGGCTTATTATTATTGTACTTGAAGGTGCCCTTGATATTAAATTCGATAAAAGTAAACTGCGTTTACTTGGCAGCGCTTTCCTGGTTTGCATCTTTTTGGTGGCCTGTGCCACAATTGGTATTGCATCATTAATTGTATACCTGTTGGGTTCGTCGTGGCATAATGCATTGCTTTATGGTATTGCTTTATCCGTAATAAGTAGTGCTATAGTTATACCAACTGTAGAAAGCATGGTAGAGCGTACAAAGGAGTTTATGCTGTATGAAAGTGTTATATCAGATATAATCGGAATCTTGCTCTTTAACATAATTGCCTATAACGAAACAAACGTTAGTGCAGGACAGTACTTCAACCTTAGCTGGCAAATGGTGTTGATGGTAATAGTATCTATTATCTTTTCATTACTGATGGTTTGGTTGCTTGCCAAAATAAAAACCAAAGTCCGGTTTTATTTAATAATTGCATTAATGATATTAATCTATGAAAGTGGTAACCTTTTACACCTTTCTTCTTTGTTGCTTATTATGTGCTTTGGCCTTGTATTAAATAATATCAACCTACTCGATAAATATTTACTGAATAGCAAAAGCCCGTTGCTTGAACGAACCGGTAAGCGAATAGAGAAAACCTTACAGGATGCCTATACAAGTATTGAAGGGTTTAAGCCCATGGTGCTTGAAACATCATTTGTAATACGCACCTTCTTCTTTTTTATGTTTGGGTATTCAATAAACCTAAATGGTATATTACAACCACAAACATTAATTTTCAGTGGATACATACTTGCAATAATGTATGTATTAAGGTTTATTAACCTTAAGTTCTTTACCAGATCGCATGTATTCCCTGAAATATTGATCTATCCCAGGGGTTTAACCACCATATTGCTTTATTACAGTATCCCTCAGGCTAATAGAATAACAGTGCTTAATGATAATATGTTCTTTACCATAGTGATTATGACAAATGTGTTAATGATGATTGGAGTTATATTTAGTAAGAAGGGGGAATTGAAAATTGAAGAGCAGGTATTTTTATGAGTAGGGTAATAATAATCGGCGCAGGTGCTGCTGGTCTTATGGTAGCTTACAAGTTAAGTAAAGCAGGCCATAAAGTTATTGTACTGGAAGCCCAGGATCGTTTGGGTGGACGAATACATACACTTCATGATCCGGACTTTTCTGTACCTGTTGAATTGGGGGCTGAATTTGTACATGGAGATTTGCCTGTTACGAATGAATTGATGAAAGAAGCAGGTATTAAACGTGCTGAGAATGGTGGCTCTTTTTGGAATGCAGATGATGGCAAACTAAAACAAGGCTATGGAGTGATGCAAGATTGGGCCGTGCTCGAAAAGGCTTTGAATGAGGCGAAAGAAGATATGACCATTGCTGCTTTTTTAGATACGTATTTGAGTGGACATGAAGAATTAAGAATGTTTGTTAAAGGTTTTGTTGAGGGATATGATGCGGCAGATACCAATCGTGCAAGTGTATTGGCCTTTCGCGATGAATGGCTGAGTGAAGAGGGAGAGGAAAACAGAGTTGAAGGTGGATATAGCAGGCTGATAGATTACATGGCGGCAGAATGTAAAAAGAATGACGGTGATATATATACTTCGGCAATTGTAAAAGAAATAAAATGGAATAATGGTAATGTCCAAGTGCTGACCGATAAAGGAGTTTCTTACAATGCAGAGAAGGTAGTTGTAACGGTTCCTGCGGGAGTATTGCAAGAGAGCAATGGTGATGGAGTTATTAAATTTACTCCGGCTATCGAAAATAAGCTAGATTCATTTCAAACGATTGGGTATGGAAATGCTATGAAAGTTTTTCTTCAATTCAGGAAAATATTCTGGCAGGATGAAGAGTATGTAACGAAATTTGGAAAAGGAATAAAAGAACTGGGTTTTATTGTTTCGGATGCAGCAATACCAGTCTGGTGGACCCAAGCCCCTGTTAATACAGCAATGCTTACCGGCTGGATCGGCGGCCCGAATACAGATAAGTTTATGGTAATGCATGATGATGAAGTTTTGAATATGGCTATTGATTCGATTGCGCACATTTTCGGAACAAATAAGGAAGCGATACAAAAAGAATTTAAAAAGGGTAAAGTGGCTAACTGGATAAATAACCCATTTGAAAAAGGTGGCTATACCTATGCTACCGTTGAAGGGTTAAAGTTGAAAGGAAAGCTTGATGAGCCAATTGAAGATACTATATATTTTGCCGGTGAAGCATTCTTTACAGGTGCAGAAATGGGTACCGTAGAAGCTGCACTGGCCAGCGGAAAGAAAACGGCGGAGCTGATAATCGGGTAATTCTCCTAGTGCTTTACGTAAATTGAGTGCGGCACGAAATACTTCGAAATAAGAAAAGAGAAAGAAGAAACGATCATTAAAGGTACAAGCAGGGTATACCCTCCTGTGGCTTCTGCAATAAGGAATATAGCAGTAAGTGGAGTATGCATAACGCCGCTCATAAGGCCAGCCATAGCCACGGCAATAAAGTTCGGTTCATTTAATTTTTCAATACCAAGTATTTTGCAAATATTAAAATAGTTTATACTATACACAAAAAAGAAGCCAGCCATAGAACCCATAAACAGAGAAGGTGCGAAGAATCCTCCGTTACCACCCGAACTTACAGTTAACTGTGCGGCTACTACTTTTATAAATAATACACCCAGTGTAAAGAAAAGTAAAACCAGTGCACTGTAATCATTACCCAAGCGTGAGAAAATACTTCCGTTAAATAATGAAGTATAATCTGTATCCAGTAAGTGTTGAACCGTATGGTATCCTTCACCATACAAAGGAGGAAAGAGAAATATTAATAAACCTAATACCAGCCCGCCAACAATCGCTCTTTTATATGGATTCTTTAAAGGGCTTAACAATTTTTCTGAAAATGCTATTCCTTTCATGATATATACGGAATAAAAACCAAGCATTGCGCTCATAATGATGTAGAAAGGAAGTGCATGTACATCCCACCCGGGTGTACGTAAATAGAATATTTGTTGCCCATTACTATAAAGTAATTGAGATACGACTGATGCCATTGCAGATGAAATAAGCAAAGGCACAAAGTTTACGGTCGAAAATTCACCAAGTAATACTTCAATAGCGAACAAAACACCTGCAATAGGAGCACCGAAAATAGCTGATATCCCGGCCGCTGCACCACAGGCAAGTAGTAATGTGCGGTCCTTATAGTCCAGGTTGAAAAGCGCTGCAATATTCGAACCAAATGCTGAGCCTGTTACTACAATAGGAGCCTCTAACCCCATAGAGCCACCAAAACCAACAGTTAAGGAAGATGTGATCATATGAGAATACATCTTGTCCTTCTCCATATAGCTCGATTTGTGGTAAATATTGTTTACCACGTTACTGATACCCCTTCCAAGTTTGCCTTTTTGAACTATCCATGTATAAGCCGTAGCAAGCAAAATACCAATAACAGGAAAAATAATCAGCCAATAATTAACTCCTTTTTTGTGGACTTCAAGCAACGCATCTAGCCCATGTGTGGCCTGTTTCAATGCAACTGCTGCAAGTCCACCAACAATACCAACTACAATACTTAGTAATAAAAAGAAATTACGAGGACTAAGATGTAACCGTGTACTTAATATTTTTTGAAATAATGGGGATGACTTCATCGTGCAAAACTACGAAAACCTTAATACCTATTAATAAAGATAATTAACCATTGTCGGTTCAAATTATAAAGATATCTACAGATTTTCTCTAAAATCAATACTTACATTTGAAAGATGAAAGTGCTGCTTATTGAAGATGAAAAGACTTTGGCCGAGTCAATTTCCTTATACCTCGGGCAGGAAGGGTATATATGCGAGGTGGCAAATGGTTTTATAATAGGTGATGAAAAAGTGCAGGTTGCAGATTATGATTGCGTGTTACTTGATATTACCCTGCCTGGTGGTAACGGGCTGGACATATTAAATAACCTGAAGAAGAAGAAACCCGGTGCAGCGGTAATTATAATTTCAGCAAAAAACTCGTTGGATGATAAAGTAAAGGGCCTCGATCTGGGGGCTGATGATTATATAACAAAGCCATTTCATTTATCAGAATTAAATGCACGATTAAAGTCTGTTATACGCCGCAGGAGTTTTGGTGGTGGAAATGAAATTATTTTCAATGAAATAAAAGTAAGTCCTGCAGATGCAGTTGTTACGGTAAAAGAAAAATCAATTTCACTTACAAGAAAAGAATACGACTTATTGTTGTATTTTTTGGCTAATACAAATCGAGTGGTTACCAAAGAATCAATTGCTGAGCATTTGTGGGGGGAAGAAATGGATGGTATAGATTCGCTTGATTTCATTTACTCTCATATTAAAAACCTGAGGAAGAAAATAATGGAGAAAGGCGGAGATGACTATATACAAACAGTATATGGAATGGGTTATAAATTTGCAAAGAAGTGAAGCTACTTACAAGAACAAATATATTTTTCGTCGGGCTTACGCTTATAGTGTTTACACTTGGTGGTACAGTGTTCTATAAAACATTTAGGAATATTACCAGGGAAGATGCCACTGAAAGGTTGCAAGATGAAAAAACTAAAATACTAACCTATGTGTCCTCTCATCAGTCTCTTCCACAAAACACTATTTCATTAGGAGATACTGTTGCATTTTATCAGGTAGTGGCTCCGGCAACGGAAAAAACAGGACGTACTAAATTCCTGAACCCGTCAGAAAATGAATACGAGCCTTACCAAACACTTGAATTTAATGTTTCTTTAAAAGGGGTAAATTACCGCGCGGTTATTTTTAAGCCATTGATTGAGGCAGATGATTTGCAGCATGCAATTTTCCAGGCTATTGCAATAGTCTCTCTCATATTGGTTATAGTAATGGTACTTGCTAATTTCGCTATTTCCCGTTTTGTATGGAAGCCATTTCATAGAACGCTTGAAAAAATAAAGGAATTCGATCTGGCAAAAGAAGGCTCTGTGAGTTTTAGTAAAACCTCCATTAAGGAGTTTAGTGAAATGAATGCTGTGCTGGAGACAATGACAAATAAAATTGCGGCAGATTATAAGAACCTGAAGCAGTTCACTGAAAATGCTTCGCATGAACTGCAGACCCCTCTTTCTATTATTCAGTCGAAATTAGAATTGATGATACAGGCAGAGAACCTGTCTGCCGATCAAATGGAGGAAGTACGGGTTGTTTATGAGGCTACCGGACGTTTGTCAAAATTAAACCAGGCTTTATTGTTATTGGCTAAGATAGAGAACAGGCAGTTTGTAGAAACCAAGCAAGTGGCCTTGAATGAAATTGTTGAAAGTAAACTGAACGCATTTGAGGAGTTAATAAAACACAAGAATCTTTCTGTTGAGAGAAATATTGAACCTGTTACTTTGCAATTGCACCAAACACTAGCAGATATTCTGTTGTCTAACCTTATTGGTAATTCAATAAAACACAATATTGAGGGAGGTAGAATAAGTATTAAACTAAACAAGGAAAGCTTGGTGATCAGTAATTCCGGTGGGCAGATTTCAATGCTTCCTCATGAGCTATTTCATCGTTTCCGTAAAGCTTCTGATGCATCCGACTCACTGGGTCTTGGTCTGGCTATAGTTAAGGAAATATGCGATGCCTATGGGTTTGATATTCAATATATGTACGCCAATATGGTACATACTATTACCATTTCGTTCTGAAGTACAGAAAATATCCAGAATCGGATAGTAGCATTGTATAATAAATCTTAAAATTTCCTCCATGAAAAAAACGATCTTACTAGTTGCACTTGTATCAGGAGCATTATATGTTAATGCGCAAAAAACAACTGAGGCTGATGTTCCAGCAGCTGTTAAAGCTGAATTTAAATCGCTTTACACCGATATTAAAGATGCAAAGTGGGAAAAAGAAAAAGGCAATTACGAAGCAAATTTCAAAAAGGGTACAACTGAAATGTCAGTAACGATTGATGCTTCGGGAAAACTTTTGGAAACTGAAACAACAATTGCAGCTTCAGCACTTCCTAAAGCAGCATCTGATTATATAAGCAAAAACCTTGCCGGTAAAAAGGTAAAGGAGGCTTCTCAAATTAAGGATGCAACCGGGAAGATCACCTATGAAGCTGAAGTTGATGAGGTGGACTATACCTTCGACGATAAAGGTAACTTTCTGAAGAAAGAAAAAGATAACGATTGATACTAACAGAATACAGTTAAAAAGCCTCGCGTATGCGGGGCTTTTTTAGCATAGCAAAGGAATACTTTTGGAATGATAGTTCAGCGAAATATGCAAAAGAGTTTTAAATATTATTCTTTACTGATAGGAAGCGCAATACTGCTTTCTGTAGGGTTGCATGCCCAGGTAAAGACGTTGGATGAATATGTACATGCTGCTATTGCAAACTCGCCTGAATTAAAAGAGGTTTTTTCGAAAATAGAGCAGAACACTATTGACAGTGCCCTGACAAGCACAACCTACAACCCACAAATTAATTTTAATGGGCAAGCTTTAGCAGCTCCTACTTACGGGCAATTTGGTTACGATAATGCAATAACCAATGGCGGAACGTATAGTGCAGTTGTAAGTGCAACGCAAATAATCACTCCGCGGAAAGAAATTAAATTAAACCATACTATAAGTTCTTATGAGCATCAATCATTGTCCGTTCAGGTTAAGCAGGCAGAATATGAATTGCGGAAAAATGTGACGGATAAGTATTTGAATATTTGTTTGCTACAGAAGCAAGCGGAGTTTTACGCTAAGAGTGATACCTTTCTTATAAGTGAAACAAATACGCTAAAGACACTAACAGATAAAGGTATCTATCGCATGTCAGACTACTATGCTTTGTTGGTAGAGGAACAATCGGAACGTGTGCAGGTGGCACAATTAAAAGTGCAGCTTTCTCAATCAATTGGCGAATTAAATCAGGCATGTGGCCTGAACGATACTACTAATTATGTATTCGCAATTCCGCATATTGATTTATATAAGCAGAATGATGTAAAGCAATTAATAGGGTATCAGAAATTTCAATATGATAGCCTGCAATTAGCGAGCCAGCAAGCGTTATTAGATGCACAATATTATCCGCATCTTTCATGGTATGCCGATGCGGGTATTGAGGCATCACGCCCCGATCTTATTTACAGAAGTTTTGGTAATAGCCTTGGTTTGAACCTTAATATTCCGATATATGATGGACATAAAAAGGAGCTGAAACACAAATCATTGGCCATTTCAGAAGGAGTACGATCTAATTACGAGCAGTTTTATGCAAAGACGCATTCTGCCCAGAGTACATCATTGGTAAAACAATTGGTTGATGCTGCAAAATTAATTGAGCAACTTAAAAATGAAGAAGGGCAGGTAACAGAGTGGATGAAAATTAATAAAGCACAATTAGCAGTCGGTAATATTTCTGTTACTGATTTTTTAATCGGTTTGAAAAAAGAATTAGAGGTGAAGAATGATATGGCACAGGCTATAATAAACCAACAACTTTTACAAAATGAATTCAATTACTGGAATCAGTAAACACATTGCATTATTGTATGTACTTATTCTTGCGTTAACCGGATGCACGGGCAAGAAGAATAGTGATGACGATACTTCGTCGGATGCAAAAGGGAAGATAGAGGTAAGGGTTACAGAACCCAGAGTAGGAACAATTGCTCAAAGTGAAACATTGAATGCCACAACTGTATACCAGCTAAATGATATAATACGTGCACCGATTGCCGGATATATACGAAAGGTTAGTGTAACACCAGGGCAATCTGTAAAAGATGGTGACGTATTATTTACTATGCAAACCAAAGAAGCTGCTGCCATGGGTAATTTGAAAGATAGTTTGTTCCCTTCCAAAGGTGCTATATTGGTAAAAGCAACGGAAGCAGGTATTGTTAAAAGCAGTTCACGCCAAATGGGCGATTACATGCAGGATGGTGATGAATTGTGTACAATAGCTAATAATTCAAGCCTTGTATTTATGCTCGATGTGCCGTATGAAATGCGCAAGTATATAAAGCAAGATCATGCCTATTCAATTTCATTGCCCGATGGGGAAACGATGCAGGCACGCATGGTATCTCAGGTCCCGGGAATGGATAAGGCAGTACAAATGGAGCGTTATATTTTGCGACCATCTTCTGCTAGTAATGTACCCGAAGGCTTAGTTGGTTCGGTTTCTGTTCCAACCAAGGCAGAAACAAATGCAATTATATTACCTAAAAGTGCAGTGCTGAGTAACGAAACACAAACGGAATTCTGGGTAATGAAATTGATACACGATTCAGTTGCTGTGAAAGTTAGTATTGAGAAGGGTATTGAAACAAAGGATAGTATACAAATAAAAAGCCCTGTATTTACAGCGGATGATAAGATCCTTATTTCCGGTAATTATGGAGTGGGTGATACAGTAATGGTGAAAATAGCAGGTGAAAAAGAATGAAGGAACAGTTTTTTATAAAGTTTAAAAACCCTCTTATTGCGATAGTCATCTTTTCGCTGATAGGTGGTTTTTTTGCGTTTAAGAAAACGGAAACAGCATTACTGCCTGATGTGGTGTTCCCTAAAGTGAAAATTATTGCTGAGAATGGTGAGCAACCGGTGGATAAAATGATGATCACCGTAACCAAGCCATTGGAGGAAGCCATTAAGCAAGTCCCGTTTTTACAACGATTATATAGCACCACCAGCCGTGGAGAGTGTGAAATAAATGTGTACCTCGATTGGGGAGCTAATGTTGATATTAGTGAACAGCAAATAGAATCGCGCATAAACCAGATAAAAGAACAATTACCACCAGATGTAAATATTAAGGTGGAAAAGATGAGCATGTATTCGGTAACTGCAGTTATGGGATATAAGATCAGCAGCCCGGATAAAACACCAATTGATCTGAACTGGGCAGCGCAATACACCATAAAGCCATTTGTATCGCAAGTAGAAGGCGTATCGAAAGTGGAGATAACGGGAGGTAAGAATAAGGAATACTGGGTGCAATTGAACACTACCAAGATGAGTAGCCTCGGTATAACTCCGGGTATGGTGCGTGATGCAGTGCAGAAAAACGATTTTATTCAGTCGAATGGATATTCTTCTGATTACAGAATGTTGTACCTGTCACTTACGGATGCCAGTATTTACAATATCGATCAGCTACAGAATATTATTGTGAATTCTGATTCATCGGGCTATGTGCGCTTGAAAGATATTGGCAACGTTCAGGTGCATGAGGAAATTGCGTTTACCCGGATAAGTGCTGATGGCAAACCGGCTTTGTTAATGGATGTTCTTCAACAACCCAATGCAAACCTTGTTGACCTGTCAGCAAGAATGGATGAAAAAATTAAGGAGCTAAGAAAAATTCTCCCTTCAGATATAAAAATTGAACCTTACTATGACCAGGCAGCTTTTGTAAATGAAGCAATAAAAAGCGTAAAGGATGCTTTGCTGGTTGGATTGGGCCTGGCGATATTAATGGTGATCATTTTTCTTCGTTCGTTCCGTGCATCGTTTGCAGTACTACTTACAATACCTGTTACATTATCACTTACCGTAATGGTATTGTATGCCGGTGGCTATACTTTTAATATAATGACATTAGGCGCTATTGCTGCCGCCCTTGGTTTGTTGATAGACGATGCTATAGTTGTAGTTGAGCAGATACATAGGATTAGGGAAGAGCACCCTGAAATGACTGCATTTGAAGCAGCGCAAAAAGCCATTCATAAATTATTACCGGTTATGATCGGTTCTTCTTTGAGTACCATTGTTATTTTTATTCCATTCACATTTTTGCTGAGTGGAATATCAGGTGCTTATTTCAAAGTGCTAACTATTACCATGTTGATTGCATTAGTGTGTTCGTTTTTTGCAACATGGTTGATACTGCCTGTAATATATTCATACTTCTCAAAAGGTTTGCAAACTACGAAGACCTCTCATCATGTTAAAAAACAAAAGTGGGTAGTGTTCTTTGTAGAAAAACCATGGACAAGCTTCATAGTGATTGTGGCTATGATTACGGCATTTGTACTCATATATCCAAAACTTGAAACAGGTTTTTTGCCTGAGATGGATGAAGGCACTATAGTAATGGATTACGCTACTCCGCCCGGAACATCATTTGAAGAAACGGATAGTGTACTTAATAAAATTGAGAAAGCAGTTATGTCAGTTCCTGAAGTGAAAACATACGTAAGGCGCACAGGAACTGAAATGGGATTTTTTGTTACGGAACCAAATAGAGGCGATTTTTTAATTCAATTAAAAGAGGATAGAAAAAAAACTACCGATGAAGTAACAGATGAAATTCGTGATGCAGTAAATGAAACAGGGCAACCCCTGGCATTTTTAGATTTTGGACAGCGGATAGAAGATATTTTGGGCGACCTTATGGGCGAAACCCAGCCGATACAGGTAAAAATATATGGAAGCGACCCGGATATATTGCACGATGTGGCAACAAAAACAGCTGATAAAATAAAGGATGTAAAGGGAACTGCAGATGTGTTCAATGGTATAACTATTGCCGGTCCGTATATTAATATTCGTCCTGATCTTACACAGTTAAAGAAGTTTGGAATAGCTACTGATGATTTTCAATTCCAGCTACAGACACAGTTGAATGGTTCTGTTATAGGTAATGTTTTTGAAAAACAGCAAATGACCGGTATTCGAATATTTCAAGGCAGTTCAGGCTATCACCAGAGTGTTGATGAACTGGAAAAGAGTAGCATATTTTTTCCTGATGGACGTTTGCAGCCCATAGCCCACCTGGCAACTATTACACCTACTAATGGCGTAGCAGAAATAAACAGGGAGAACCTTCAACCGGTGGTTATGATCACCAGCCGCCTTAATAACCGTGACCTGGGAAGCACAATGAAGGATGTGAAAAAAATAAAGATCGCCTTGCCACAAGGTTACCATGTTGAGTACGGTGGTGCTTATGAAGAGCAACAAAAGTCATTCAGGGAATTGATGACAATACTTATAACTTCATGCTTGCTTGTATTCAGCATTATGTTGTTCCTGTTCCGTGATTTCAGGCCGGCGTTTATTGTATTGTTTATTGCAGTATTGGGAGTTACTGGAAGTTGTATTGCTTTGTTTTTTACCGGAACTCCGCTTAACGTAGGTAGCTACACCGGGCTTATTATGATTGTAGGAATTATAGGAGAGAATGCCATTTTTACTTTTCAGCAGTTCACAGAAAATCATTTGACATCAGGAACAAATGATGCACTTGTATTTGCTATTTCAACACGTTTGAGGCCAAAGATCATGACTGCCCTGAGTGCTATTATAGCACTTATGCCACTGGCATTGGGAATAGGAGCAGGGGCATCGTTACATAAACCGCTTGCTATTGCAGTTATTGGTGGATTAATTACCGGCTTACCATTATTGCTTATTGTTTATCCTGCCTTGTTGGCAATTGCATATCGTAAGTCTTAGTTCTTACAGGAACAGGCAGGAGAAAAGAAAATCAAGGAAGTTTTCAATTACCAAAAAAATCTTATTTTTGAATAAGAAACCATTTCGGAAAACTCAGTACCATATAGAATAAGCCCACGCAAAGACTTTATTATAAATTATATACATTAACTTATTACACTTACAATTATGAAATGTCCAAAATGTGAAGGTCAACTGATTGATGTTATCTACGAAGGTTTCCCAATTAAAAAATGCAATGCATGTTCTGGCATATGGCTGGATGAGCCCGAACTTGATGAGATAGAGAACACTGTATGGAATGATGAGGATTTAAAAGGTACACTGGAAGCGAATGAGGTCCAAACTTCTATGAAGTGCCCTGTATGTAATAAGCAAATGATTAAATTCAATTACAGGTATTATGATCTGGAAATGGAAACTTGCCCAGATATGCATGGATTTTGGCTGGATGCTGGCGGCATAGATAGAGTAAAAGAGCTGATGAAGAAAGATAAATTATCTGAAAAAAGAAAATTTGAAGCAGAACACGATTGGGCAAGATCAATAGAGCTTATGAGGTCAGGTGGTTTTTTTGAATGGGTGAAAGATAAGTTGAATCTATAACTCCGACAAATGATTAAAGATATTCCTAGCGAATTTGCTGAAGTTCTTGATAAGGATGAGAAGATATTGTGGACCGGAAACCCAAAATTTATTCCTTTCTTAGCCACCGGTATCCCTTTTCTGACTATTGGTATTCTTTGGTTTTGTTTCGATTATTTCGGGTTTATAAAAAACATGAAAGCCGGTGATGCTGGTTTTTCTGTTCCTTTTTTTATACTTCACTTATTCCCATTTTGGGGTAGTATATTAAATATGCTACGGCTCGTTCTTGTTTATAACAATACGTTCTACACATACACCAACCGAAGGATAATGATGAGGAGTGGCTTTTGGGGGAATAACTTTATGGCTATTGATTATGATAAAATATCAGACATTGAGGTAACTGTTAACCCGGTAGAAAGAGTATTTAATGTAGGAACAGTAAAGGCATTTAGCGGGAGGCTTAGTGATAAAGGAGCCAGATTATATGATAGTTTTATAGCTATTGAAAATCCATATGAGGTTTTTAAGATGATTAAGCAAACATCTGTTGATGTAAAAACAGATTATGACTATCCCAATGCATTAAGGCCTGATTCAAATCCAGGATATAAAACAGATTATAAGCCGCAGGAATAGCGTAGACTGTTTCAGTTCTTACACGAACAGGCAGGAGAAAAGAAAATAGTAGTTTGTGGTAAGTAACCCTGAATGGTTGTTTGTGTTTCCTGGTTTATTAAAATATCTCTTAAGTCAAATGCTTTCAGCTGGGTTAGTTTACTAAGTGCAGCCGGAAAATAAGCAATATCATCGCCCCACATATCTAAATACCTTAATTCAGTTAATCCGCCAATAGCGTCGGGTATTGCATTCAAAGGGTCCCTGTTCATTATAAACCACTTCAAATGCTCTAGTTTTCCCACTTCGGGAGCAAGTGTTTCAATATCGTTATGCGAAAGAATTAGTTCCTGCAAAGAAGGTAGTTCACTTATCCATGCCGGTATTGTTGTTATTTTGTTCTTGCTCAGGTCAAGGCACTGAATGTTCTTGAATTGTCTTATTTCTTCTGGGAACTGAGTGAGCTTCTTTTTGGAAAGTACCAGCTTGATCACCTTATCAGGATTGGCTTTAGCCAAACCCAGATCGGTATAACCACGCATGGTGTCCAACGAAAGAGAATCGAGTAATGGAGATTGGGCAATGCTTAGTTTAAAAACTATAAGTAAAAAAAACAGCACAACCCTTTTCATATATGCAATTTACGCATTTTCTTCAAACACGCCCATTGCACAGAACTTGTTAACGCGCTTTTCCAGTAATTTGGTTGTCTCGGTTTTACTAAGTTTTTCCAATTGTTTCAGTATTTCATCTTTTACATATTGGAAAGCTGCTTTAGGGTCAACATGAGCACCACCAAGGGGCTCTTTTATAATACCGTCAATAAGTTTATTAGCCAGCATATCATCAGCCGTAAGTTTTAAGGCTTCTGCAGCTTTTTCTTTAAAGTCCCAGCTCCTCCATAATATAGATGAGCATGATTCCGGTGATATAACCGAATACCATGTGTTTTCAAGCATTAAGACCTTATCACCAATACCAATACCTAATGCACCACCTGATGCACCTTCACCTATAATTATGCATATAACAGGTACGCGCAGGCGCATCATTTCAAATATATTCCGTGCTATTGCTTCGGCTTGTCCGCGTTCTTCCGCTTCTAAGCCTGGGTAAGCACCGGGAGTATCTATTAAGCAAACAATAGGCATGTTGAATTTTTCTGCCAACCTGAATAACCTTAACGCCTTGCGGTAACCTTCAGGGTTTGGCATACCAAAGTTGCGGTACTGGCGCATTTTGGTTGTGCTGCCTTTTTGCTGGCCGACAAACATTATGCTCTTTCCCTCAACCTTACCAATTCCACCTACCATAGCTTTATCGTCGTTTACACCACGGTCACCATGCAGTTCGAAAAAGTTGCCATCGGTAATATGTTGTATATAATCTAAAGTATAAGGCCTATCGGGGTGGCGAGAGAGCTGAACGCGCTGCCAGGGAGTAAGTTTATCTGCTATCTGTTTGCGGGTGACCTTTATTTTATCCTCCAGTTCTTTTACTGAAGCTGAAATATCAACCTTGCTTTTTTCCTTGACTTGATTCAATGCCTCAAGCTGCTGTATAAGTTCTTCTACCGGTTTTTCAAATTCAAGAAAGTTCATCTCAATGCTTTTTTGGAGGTGCGAATTTATAAAAATAGTATTGCTATTGTATTAATTTACACCAAGCAGTTGATAACCATATTGTTATGGCGCAGCAGATACACAATCATTTATGCTACAATCACATAGCAATATTAACCACTACATAATAAGCGGGATACTTTAATCCCGCTTATTATGTAAGGGTATTAAATTTACCTATGGTCATGATCGTGGTGTTCGTCTTCAGGATGGTGATGCCATCTGCCATGCTCATGACGTTCAACCCCATGAACATCGTGGTAATACCAAACATTATCTCTTATATAGTATCCACCTGCAGGTTCTATGTATGCTTCGCAGCCTTGTATTAAAAGCCCGCCGAATAAACATACTGCTAAAATTAGTGTTTTCATGTTCTTTATGTATTAGTTCGAACATAAAATTATAATGGCCAAGAACTATTTTTTTTGTTATTTCTGTGAAAAGGTAAAAACTTGTGTTTAATAGCCTGTCAGGTTCTTTGAATTAAACGAGCAGAAGATCCTATGCCAGTACTTTCAAACTATCTTCCTTGTCCTTGTCCAGCTGCTTTTTCAGAGCATCCAGGCTGCTGAACTTCTCTTCATTCCTTAGTTTCTTGTAAAACGCCACATGTAATTTCTTACCATAAATATCTTCACTAAAGTTAAATATGTTTACCTCCATACTATGCCCTTTACCTTCAATGGTCGGGTTCAAGCCTATGCTCATCATTCCTTTATACTGCTGCCCCTTATAATTTACGTAAACGGCATAAATGCCATCGGCAGGAATTATCTTACTCTTATCTAATACTTCAAGGTTGGCAGTCGGGTAACCAAGTTTGGTGCTTCCAAGTTTTAAGCCATGTACCACTTTAGCTTCCAATGAATAGGTATAGCCCAGGTATGCATTTGCAGTTTGCAGGTCACCTTCGGTAATGGCCTTACGTATCTTGCTCGAGCTTATCGTTACTTCAGCGGACTTGAAAGGAGCGATCTCTTCCACCTCAAATCCGTATAATGGAGCCCATTCTTTCAGCTCTTTAATAGAGCCTTCACGGTTACGGCCAAAACGGTGATCGTGCCCAATAACTAAGGTTTTGGCATGTAATTTACCTGTTAAAATGTTGCGTACATAGTCTAGGGCCGATACCCGTGACAGTTCTATGGTAAATGGATGAATAATAAGGTGCTGTATTCCTGCTTCTTTTAATAGGGCCTCTTTTTCAGCGAATGTAGAAAGGAATTGCATAGGCGGCCCATCGGGAAAAAGGACGGTCCGCGGGTGAGGATTAAAAGTTAACAGAACACTTTCGTGGCCTTTGCTTTTACAAAGCTCACTTATCCTCTTCAATATAGCCTTATGGCCCAGGTGCACCCCATCGAAGGTACCAGTTGTAACAAGGGAATTTTTCACCCCGGCTGTAGCAAATTCATCTATGGAATTATATATTTTCACGACCTATTTAGTATGCCTTAAATTTATCAACGATTGTGCAAAATTAAAAATTTGTGAAAGCTACTTGGTGCATAAAAAATATTATATCTTCGCACCACTTTTAAAAAAATACACATTTACTATGAGTACTGCAACCGGCAAAGGCAAAATTGTTTCGATAATAGGACCTGTTATCGACGTAAGATTCGAAGGCGTTGCCCTTCCAAATATTCTAGAAGCACTTGAAGTTCAAAGAGCTGACGGACAAAAAATAATATTAGAGTGCGAACAGCATATTGGTGAGGACACCGTGCGTACCATAGCTATGGACTCAACAGATGGTTTGAGACGTGGCCTTGAGGTTACCTCATTAGGTGCACCTATAACCATGCCGGTTGGCGATAAAATTAAAGGCCGTTTATTTAATGTGGTAGGTGAAGCTATTGACGGTATTGGCGCTATAGATAACAAAGGCGGATACTCTATTCACCGTGAGCCACCATTATTTAAAGACCTTTCTACAGCAACCGAAGTGTTGTTTACCGGTATTAAGGTTATTGACCTGCTTGAGCCATATGCAAAGGGCGGAAAGATTGGTTTGTTCGGTGGTGCCGGTGTAGGCAAAACCGTACTTATTATGGAATTGATCAACAATATTGCTAAAGCGTATGCCGGTCTTTCTGTATTTGCCGGTGTAGGTGAAAGAACCCGTGAAGGGAATGACCTTCTCCGTGAAATGATCGAGTCTGGCGTTATACGTTATGGCGAAGAATTTAAGCATTCAATGGAAAAAGGCGGATGGGACTTAAGCAAAATAGATAGGAACGAATTAGCAAAATCACAAGCTACATTGGTGTTCGGTCAGATGAATGAGCCTCCTGGAGCACGTGCTCGTGTGGCATTATCTGGTCTTACCGTAGCAGAATATTTCCGTGACGGAGATGAAAAATCAGGTGGAAAGGATATTCTTTTCTTTATCGATAATATCTTCCGTTTCACACAGGCAGGTTCCGAGGTATCAGCGTTGTTAGGCCGTATGCCTTCAGCGGTGGGTTACCAACCTACTTTGTCATCTGAAATGGGACTGATGCAGGAGCGTATATCTTCAACCAAACGTGGTTCAATTACATCCGTACAAGCGGTGTATGTACCTGCGGATGACTTGACCGATCCTGCGCCTGCAACAACATTTGCTCACTTGGATGCTACAACCGTATTGAACCGTAAGATAGCTGAGTTAGGTATTTACCCTGCGGTAGATCCTCTCGATTCTACTTCACGTATCTTATCGCCTGCTATTTTGGGCGATGAGCATTACAATACAGCACAACGTGTAAAAGCAATTTTACAACGTTACAAAGAATTACAGGATATTATTGCCATCCTTGGTATGGATGAACTTTCTGAAGAAGACAAGCTGGTAGTTAGCCGTGCACGTCGTGTACAACGTTTCCTTTCTCAGCCTTTCCACGTAGCAGAACAGTTTACCGGTTTAAAAGGAGAGTTAGTTAGCATTGAAGATACTATCAAAGGTTTCAACATGATAATGGATGGTAAAGTAGATGAGTATCCTGAAGCAGCTTTCAACTTGGTAGGTAACATTGAACAAGCTATTGAAAAGGGTAAGAAGATATTAGCAGAATCTAAATAATAAGAACCATGTTTTTAGAAATTCTTACACCGGACAAAAAGCTTTTCAGCGGAGATGCTGAATATGTTGACGTACCGGGTGAAGCAGGCAGAACAGGAGTATTGAGGAATCACGCTCCTATGATAAGTGCGCTTAAAGGTGGAAAAGTTAAGGTGCGTGATATGGCGAAACAAGAACACTTTTTTGAAATTAAAGGTGGTATTATGGAAGTTCGCAACGATAAGGTTATAGTACTTGCAGAATAATTAAGCGGTTAATTTATTTTGTTAAAAAGGAGGCCTATGGCCTCCTTTTTTTATGGTCTTATTAAGTAAACAGATACATTAATGATTGAGTAACACCAACTTTGAATTAAAAGTATAAATTTGTCTAAAACTGTTTAAACCTAAAAACATTACAATGAAAAACAAGTACTTAATTATTCTGTTATGCTGTTGCAGCATATTATTCACAGCCTGCCCTTACAATGCGCCCGTGTCAATTGACGACCCGAAAGCAGTACACGTAGAACACAAACTTGTTGGCAAATGGCAGCAACGTAGCTCTGAAGATGAAACCTATGTGGTGAAAGACCTGGATGAGCACACCTATTCTATTGTAGAGAAACACAAAAAGAAAGAAGGCTCTGAAAAACAAGATGACGAAGTGTATAATGGCTTTCTGTCAGAGGTAGATGGAGTTAAGTTTTTAAATCTTTACAAGCCTGATGAGGACCCTAGAACGTACTATTTCTATAAGGTGGAGTTTAATGATGAAACGGGTGGATTTACCCTGTATCCTATAACTGAATACATAACTGAGAAATTCACTACATCTGAAGACCTGAAGAAGTTCGTTAAGGAATACAAAGGACTTAGTTTCTTCTATGGTTCTAAAGAAGAGTATATTAAAAGCTAAATTATCTTTTAGTTTTAGTTGAAAAGAGAGGCCGGGTGTCTCTCTTTTTTTATGCAATGAATTGAATACATTTGTTTAAAACCAGGGAGCAATGAAAAGTAAGACATTATCAAGTCTGATAGTTGTAATGGCTCTTTGTTTTTCCATAAAGGCACAAAACCTGGTGCCTAATTATTCATTTGAACAAATTGTAAAATGTACCAATGGATGGGGAGAATTTAATGGTTATGTAATGGATTGGACTGGGCAGAATGGAGCGAGTAGTGGGCTCTCATATTATACTCACCAATGCTCAAATGATTCACTGAATGGAGGAAGTGTACCATATAACTATGATTATGGGTTTCAATATGCTCATAGTGGAGTTTCTTATGCGGAAATTATAACATTTGTTACTTCAAGCTCAAATGATTCAACCCATCCTTACGGAAATACAAGTTTTGCCAACCAAAGAAATTATCTTCAGGCACTACTGACAGATTCTCTAAAAGCACATACTGAATATTTTGTCACTTTCTTCGTGAGTCTTCAAAATGCTTCTAATTATGCCTGCAGCGATATTGGAGCGTATTTCTCAGATTCAGCCATTCTGTTTAATGGTACTGGCGGTGTTTTGCAATATGTGCCGCAAATTGCAAATAACCCTAAACAACAAGAACTCTCGGATACATTAAACTGGATGAAAATCACTGGAAGCTTTATTGCTAAGGGTGGAGAAAAATACATCACAATTGGTAATTTTAAAAACGATTCACTAAGTAGTGTACGTTATCTTGGTCAGATTCAATTAGGAGCTACTGAGGCGTGGTATTATATAGACGATGTAATAGTAAGCACAGATAGTGCTTATGTAGATAGTTTGGCAACGGTTTCGGTACAAAGTGTAAGTAATCCCAAAGAAGTTGTGAGTGTGTTTCCGAATCCAAGTAAGGGAATATTTACAATTGAGCAGCAAGGAGTAAGGGATAAGGAGCAAGTAGAAATTTACAACATGATGGGTCAAAAGGTGGCCTCCTCCAACTCCTCCAAAGGAGGAGCTTCTGTAGTTACTACTATCCTCCCTTCGGGAGGACAAAGGTGGGCCATTGATTTGAGCGATCAACCTGCAGGTATTTATTTGTACCGCATTGTTTCCGAAAAAGGCGAGGCGGTTGGCACTGGAAAATTGATAATTCAGTAAGATTGATATTACAAATACCCTCCCTTGGGGAGGGCAAGGGTGGGCCATTCTCTGCCTTTTTGTCACCAATAAATTTTAGCAAGGAAAAATTGATGCAATATATTGATTGTCAATATATTGTTAAAATATTGGCTGTATTTTTTAGCAATTAAGCTCATTGTATTTTATTGTAATTATCAATGAGGGGTTATTGATAAGTGTTCCGGTAAAACGGTTTATTTGGCAGAATCATTCCTACTTTTGTTATAATGAAATTCAATACCGTTACCCCCGAAATAATATCCTTGCTGAAGAAGATAGTTGGCAATGAAAATGTGCTTTCGGATAGTGAATCATTAAAACATTACGGGCATGATGAAACGGAGGACCTGAGCTTTCTTCCATCGGTTGTGGTTAAACCCCGCAAGGTAGAAGAGATATCGGAAATACTTAAAATTTGCAATAAGGAAAATATACCACTCACGCCACGCGGTGCAGGTACAGGGCTTAGTGGCGGTGCATTACCCGTATTTGGCGGAATAGTTTTATCCATGGAACGCTTTAACCGGATACTGCAAATTGATGAACGTAACCTGCAGGCGACTGTTGAACCGGGTGTTATAAACCAGGTGTTTCAAGAGGCGGTAATGGAGAAGGGATTATTTTATCCACCTGACCCGGCAAGCAAGGGAAGTTGTTTTTTGGGTGGCAATGTGGCTGAACGTGCCGGTGGCCCAAAGGCTGTTAAATATGGCGTTACCAAAGATTATGTGTTGAACCTTGAAGTGGTATTACCAACCGGAGAAATAATGTGGACAGGCGCTAATGTGCTGAAAAACTCTACGGGGTACAATCTCACACAACTACTTACAGGTAGCGAAGGCACACTGGGAATTATTACAAAAATTGTTTTCCGTTTAATACCATTACCGAAACATAATCTGTTAATGCTGGTGCCTTTCTTTTCAGCCATAAAGGCTTGTGAGGCAGTATCGGCCATATTCAGGGCAGGTATTACTCCATCAGCTTTGGAATTTGTAGAGCGTGATGCAATTGATTGGGCACTGAAATATGTCGATGGAATATCCATACTAGTTAAAGATGAAATTCAGGCCCACCTGATCATTGAAGTAGATGGCAATGATGTTGATGTATTAATGAAAGACTGTGAAAAGATAAGTGAAGTAGTTGGTCAGTTTAATTGCGACGAAATATTGTTTGCCGATTCTGCGGAGCAAAAAAATGCACTCTGGAAAATGCGCCGTAGTGTGGCTGAAGCCGTAAAGTCACATTCGGTTTACAAGGAAGAAGATACTGTTGTACCACGGGCTGAACTTCCCCAACTGCTTGCAGGTGTAAAGGCAATAGGAAAGAAATATGGCTTTAATTCAGTCTGCTATGGGCATGCGGGTGATGGTAACCTGCATGTAAATATTATAAAGGGCAATTTGACAGATGAGCAGTGGAACAATACCTTACCTTCAGGTATACGCGAAATATTTCAGTTGTGTGTAAAATTGGGCGGTACGCTTTCCGGCGAACATGGTATAGGATGGGTGCAGAAGGATTATATGGATATAGCTTTTACGGAGAAAGCAATTCAATTGCAAAAGGATATTAAATCAGTATTTGACCCGAATGGAATTTTAAACCCCGGAAAGATATGGCACTGAATGAAAATTTTAAATCGCAGGTGATCAAGAATTTTCTTGGACACATGGTGCAGGGCTTGCTTGTTATAACGCCTGTGGCCTTTACCGCGTATGTAATATTTAAAGTTGTTACGTATATAGGTTCAGCTTTTGGATGGATACATCACATTGTTCACCCGCTGTTGGACCCCTTTATTATAATGGCCGCGATGGTTGTGATCATTTATACAGTAGGAAGAATATCCGCATCGTTTCTATTTACACCTATGTACGACAGGTTTGAAAAAGATATTGAAAAGGTTCCTTTAATTCGTGTTATTTATTCCTCGGTAAAAGATATGATGTCGGCATTTGTGGGGAGTAAACGTAAGTTCAATCGCCCTGTTTTAGTTACGGTTGATAGAGTAAACGACATAAAGCAAATAGGTTTTATTACGCAGGAAGATCTGTCCACTATGTCTATTGCTAAAGAATATACTGCCGTGTATATGCCATTCTCTTATGGGCTATCGGGTAAACTTTTGATAGTAAAAAAAGAAAATATTGAACCATTGGATGCAACTTCAGCAGAGGCTATGAAGTTTGTAGTATCGGGTGGCGTAACTCATGTTGATTAAGTAAATTCATGCAAGGCAATTCGAATAAAAGCCCGCTTATTTCTTTAGTGCTTGTCGCTATAGGTGCTTTATTATTCCTGCCATTTTTAGGTAAGGTTCATTTGTTCGATTGGGATGAAATAAACTTTGCTGAGTGTGCCCGCGAAATGGTAGCTGCAAAACAATATTTCTTAGTTACCATAAACTATTTGCCCTTCTGGGAAAAGCCACCGCTTTTTATCTGGATGCAGGCATTAAGCATGAAACTTTTTGGTGTGAGTGATTATGCTGCACGTTTACCAAATGCAATTTGCGGAATTATAACCATGCTGGTATTATTCAGGATCGGTACTATATATAAAGACAAGCGTTTCGGGCTGCTTTGGGTATTGGCATATATTGGTTCTTTGTTGCCGCATTTTTATTTTAAAACCGGTATCATTGACCCCTGGTTCAATCTTTTTATTTTCTCCGGCTTCTATTTCTTCACCCGTTTTCAAATGCACAAAAAAAGCATTTTGTCAGGCAGAAATAATTTCCTCTACCTCTCTGCATTCTGCATAGGCCTAGCTATGTTAACCAAAGGCCCCGTGGCATTCCTGGTGTTTTCAATTTCGGTTGTTATTTATTGGTTTGCAGAAAAGAGAAGGGAAATACTTACTCCATCTCAAGCATTTCTGTACTTAATTGTTGTTTCGGCTGCAGGTGGTATATGGTTTGCAATGGAAGCAATCACAGGCCATTGGAACACGATAGTACAGTTCTTTCAATACCAGGTCAGGTTATTTAATACACAAGATTCAGGCCATGGTGGTCCGTTTTATTATCACTTTATTGTGTTGCTTATCGGTTGCTTTCCGGCTTCAATATTTGCGATCAGAGGGATGATGATAAAACCGGGCGATGAAAAATTGAAAGAAGCAGCTAAGCTGATGAAGATTTTATTCTGGGTTGTTTTAATATTGTTCTCCATTGTAAAAACAAAAATTCTGCATTACTCATCCTTATGCTATTACCCGCTTACTTTCTTTGCTGCGCTTGCGCTTTATGAAATATGGGAGAGTGCTGCCACATGGAAAAAATGGATGGGTTGGAGCATTGGAATTTTGGGCGGCATTTTAGGAATTGCACTTGCTCTATTACCTGTTGCGGGGATGAATAAAGAAACAATCATTCCACTGATAAAAGACCCTTTTGCAGTTGCAAATATGGCAGCCGATGTTACCTGGACGTACTCGCAGGGAATAGTTGGGTTTGTGTTGCTGGTGTCGGTTATAAGTGGCTTGATATTTATTAAGCGTGGCAATTATATTAAAGGCGCTATTACCTTTTTTATCGGCACGCTTATTACAACCAATACGGCCTTATTCCTCATTGCACCCAATATTGAACAAATTACCCAGGAATCAGCTGTTCAGTTTTACCAGGGACTAAAAGGAAAAGATGTGTATGTTAGCACTATAGATTATAAGAGTTATGCCCAGTATTTTTATGCTGATATACAGCCTTGGAAAAATGTAAAATGCACTGATAACGAGTGGCTTTTAAAAGGCGATATTGATAAACCTGCCTACTTTGTGTGCAAGATAAACAAGGCTGAAGAAACGCAGAAAGAATACCCTCAGTTACAGGTATTGTACGGAAAAAATGGCTTTGTTTTCTTTGAACGGACTCTGGGGGCTCATTAATGGCTTAATATGCAGGTATAGTTCTTTTGCTATTTTTGTGATAGTTAGCTTATATATACATGAAAATAGTTATTCTATCCCGAAGCCCTGAAGCCTATTCCACCAAGAGATTAGTTGAAGCCGGTAAAGTAAGGGGCCATGAAGTTTTAGTTGTCGATCATCTGAAATGTGTTCTTGTAATTGAACAAGGCCGTCCGCATATATATTATAAAGACGAGGAAGTAAAAGACGTAAATGCTGTAATACCACGTATTGGTGCATCAGTAACGTTCTACGGTGCTGCTGTGGTAAGGCAGTTTGAAATGATGAAAATATTTACCGCTGTTGAGTCTCAGGCCTTGGTACGTTCACGAGATAAATTACGTTGCCTGCAGATACTTGCAAAATCGGGTATTGCTATACCTAAATCAGCATTTGTGTCAACTCCAAAACACGTTGAACACGTTATAAATTTGGTGGGTGGTGCACCAGTTGTTATTAAGTTATTAGAAGGAACACAAGGCATTGGTGTAATATTAGCGGAAACTAAAAATTCTGCAAAATCAGTGGTAGAAGCATTTTTAGATGTAGAAGTAGATATATTGGTTCAGGAGTTTATAAAAGAAGCCGGTGGACAGGATGTACGTGCATTTGTTGTAGATGGACAGGTAGTAGGTGCTATGAGGCGTACAGGAGCGAAAGGCGATTTCAGGTCGAACCTGCACAGAGGCGGAACGGCTGAAGTAGTTAAGCTAAGTACAGTTGAAAAGAACCTTGCAATACGTGCGGCTAAACTAATGGGCCTTGGTGTTGCCGGTGTTGATATGCTGCCAACAGCAAAAGGACTTGTAGTAAATGAAGTGAATTCTTCTCCGGGCCTTGAAGGTATTGAGAAAGCAACCGGTGTAGATATAGCAGGAAAGATTATAGAATACGTTGAAAGAAACGAAGTTATCAGCGAATAGTTTCGCGAACATTATGCAGGAAAATGTAATGGAGATTCTCCATCCAACTCACTTCAAAGATTACGAACTTATTGATTGCGGTGACTTTCAGAAACTGGAGCGCTTCGGTGAGTATATAACCATTCGCCCTGAACCACAAGCCGTGTGGAGCAGAGCTATGAAAAATAGTGAGTGGGAGCGGCTGGCGCATGTTCGGTTTGAACAGAATGCAAGCTATGCCGGTGCGTGGAAGAAATTGAAAGAGATGCCTGATGGATGGGAAATAGGATATGATCTGCCGAATGGTCCAAGATTAAATTTTCATTTGTCATTAACCCAATTCAAGCACGTGGGTATATTTCCTGAACAGGCGGTTCATTGGAATTATATATATGAAAAGATAAGTGCCATGAAATTGAACCAGCCTAAGTTCCTGAACTTGTTTGCCTATACGGGTGGTGCATCATTGGCTGCCAAGGCTGCAGGAGCTGATGTTATTCACCTTGATTCTATAAAGCAGGTTGTAACCTGGGCAAGGCAAAACATGGAATCATCGAACCTGAATAACATACGTTGGATGGTGGAAGATGCAATGAAGTTTGTGAGAAGAGAATTGAAACGTGGTACAAAGTACAATGGAATAATTCTTGACCCTCCTGCGTATGGTCATGGGCCAAACAGGGAGCAATGGAAATTGGAAGAAAATATTAATGAAATGGTTCGCAGTGTGTTAGAGTTAATGGATAATGAAAAACACATACTGATATTGAACACGTATTCACTGGGTTTTTCGTCGCTTATATTAGAGAATTTATTGGCAAAAAGGAAGAATGATTTGAAATATGGCGAATTATACCTTCAGGCAACCTCTGGTTATAAATTGCCGCTTGGCGTATTTGGTAAGGTTTCCAAGGGTGTTTAACCACCCCTGTTTTTTAATAAAGTTTGCTTTTTCGAAAATATCTGCTGAGTTTTGCACGCTCAATTTTATAGAATAGGTATCTCTTAATTATACGCATGGCAAAAAATTTACTCATAGTAGAGTCCCCCGCAAAGGCTAAGACAATAGAGAAATACTTAGGTAAAGAGTTTACCGTAAAGTCGAGCATTGGGCACATTTGCGACTTACCTGAAAAGGGTTTGGGTATAGATATTAAAAACAACTTTACACCTGAGTATGTTGTTTCAACCGATAAAAAGAAAGTAGTAGCCGAACTTAAAAAGCTCGCCAAGGCTGCTGATATGGTTTGGTTAGCGACTGATGAGGACCGTGAAGGAGAAGCTATTGCATGGCATTTGTTCAATGAACTTGGCTTAAAGGAAAGCAAAACCAAGCGCGTTGTATATCATGAAATTACCAAGTCAGCAATTGAAAAGGCAATTCAGAACCCAAGAGAGATCAATAAAGATCTAGTTGATGCACAGCAAGCGCGTCGTATATTAGACAGGTTAGTAGGGTACGAGCTTTCACCTATATTATGGAGGAAGATCAAGCCATCGCTTTCAGCAGGCCGTGTACAATCGGTTGCAGTACGAATAATAGTAGAGCGTGAAAGAGAAATAAATGCCTATGGTGTAACATCATTCTTTAAAGTAGTAGGTTACTTTTCAGCTAATGGTGTAAGCTTTAAAGCGGAACTCGATAAGAAATTTAATACTGAAGCAGAGGCAAATGATTTCCTGAAAAAGATCAGTAACGCTGAATTTTCTGTAAAGAGCCAGGAAAAGAAACCATCTAAGCGTACACCTTCAGCTCCTTTTATTACATCAACATTACAACAGGAAGCAAGCAGAAAACTGGGTTTTTCACTTTTGCAAACTATGCGTGTAGCGCAGATATTGTATGAAAAGGGAGATATAACCTATATGCGTACCGACTCCGTGAATCTTTCGCAGGTAGCTATTGATGCAGCTAAAGCGGAAATAATAAAGTTGTACGGAGAAAAATATGCGGAAACACGTCAGTTTAAAACAAAGTCAGCTTCGGCACAAGAGGCCCACGAAGCTATAAGGCCTACAAACTTTGCCAACAAAGAAATAGATTCAGAGGAAAGCAACGAAAAACGTTTGTACGAACTGATATGGAAACGTACCGTAGCATCGCAAATGGCGGATGCGGAAATTGAAAAGACCGTATTGACTATCGGAAATAATTCAGTAGAAAATAATTTTATTGCAACTGGTGAAGTAATTAAGTTCGATGGGTTTTTGAAAGTATATATTGAATCGGACGACGAAAAAGAAGAAGAAGAAACCGAAGGCCAGTTGCCAATGGTTAAGGTTAGTGATAAAGTAAATTTATCGCATGTAGATGCGGTACAACGGTTCACCCAACCACCTTCACGTTTTACCGAAGCAAGTTTGGTTAAGAAGTTAGAAGGACTGGGTATCGGACGTCCGTCAACATACGCGCCAACTATTTCTACCGTTCAAAAGAGAGGGTACGTTGTAAAGGAATCTCGCGAGGGAACCGAAAGAAAATATAATGTACTTACCTTAAAGAACGGTGCTATAAGTTCAGTTACTAAAACTGAAATTACAGGTGCAGATAAATCAAAATTATTTCCAACCGACGTTGGTATAGTGGTAAATGATTTCCTTGTAAGTCATTTCGGAGAAATATTAGATTTCAATTTCACTGCACAGGTTGAAGAGCAGTTCGATATAGTTGCCGATGGTAAACTGACCTGGGTAAAAATGCTGAAGAATTTTTACAAGCCATTCCACGACACAGTTGAAAAAACAACTGCTGTTAAAGAAAGAGCATCGGGTGAAAGACTGTTAGGACAAGAGCCTGCAACCGGTAAAAATGTATTTGTAAAAATTGGTCGTTACGGACCAATGGTTCAGATCGGTGATACAGAATCGGAAGAGAAGCCGCGCTTTGCAAAACTCAGAGCAGAACAAAGACTTGAATCAATGACCTTGGAACAAGCACTTGAATTATTCAGGTTGCCAAGAAAGGCAGGTGTGTATGAAGAGAAAGATATGGATGTTGCGATTGGCAGGTTCGGTCCATACATCAGGCACGATGGAAAATTTTATTCTTTACCAAAGGAAGATGATCCGTATACAGTTAATGAAACAAGGTCGATTGAAGTAATTGAAGACAAACGTAAAAAGGAAAGAGAAAAAGTTATTCAGATAATAAAGCGCGATCCTGAACCTGAGATACAGGTATTGAATGGCAGGTACGGCCCTTACATACAATCGGACAAAGAGATTTTTAAAATACCAAAGGATAAGGAACCTGCAAAGCTTACACTTGAAGATTGTGTTGCTATTATTGCAGCAGACAAAGCAAGCGGAAAGAAGAAAAGAAAATTTATTCCACGCAAAAAATCCTAAGCATAATTACCCTGCATGGAAATTGAGCAATACCTTAAACCGAGCACAGTAAATTCAGAATATGCTCCATTTATGTGGGGAAGCCATATTCGCAAAAGTGCAATAAAGAATTTTCCTGACCTTGATGGTGTGCATATTGCAGTTATAGGAGTAGGCGAGGCACGTAACTCAAATGGTAATGATGGTTGTGCAGCTGCACCCGATAAGGTGAGAGAAAATCTGTACAAACTTTCATACATTCAAAATGTAACTGTTGCCGATCTTGGAAATATTGTACCGGGTAATACCGCAAAGGATACTTACGTTGCATTGGAATTTGTTTGTGCCGAATTGTTGGATAGAAAAATTATTCCGGTTATTATTGGCGGCAGCCAGGATCTCACATATTCAATGTACACAGCTTACCAGCGTCTTCAGCAAACAGTAAATATTGTTTGTGCTGATAGTAAAATTGACCTTGGCGAAATTCATAGCGAATTAGATTCTACAACCTACATCAGTAAAATATTACAATACCAGCCAAGCTTGTTGTTCAACTATAGCCATATCGGGTACCAAACTCATTTTGTAAATCCTGAAGAAGTTGAAACGATCAAGAAAATGTATTTCGATACATATCGCTTAGGGCAAATACAAACTAATCTTGAAGAAGCAGAACCAATTGTTCGTAATGCCGATATTTTAAGTTTTGATATTTCTGCTATTCGTAAGTCCGATGCGCCCGGAACCTTACATGCTACGCCTAACGGGTTGTACGGTGAAGAGGCTTGCCAGATATTCAGGTATGCAGGGATGAGCGATAAATTATCATCGATAGGAATTTTTGAAGTTAATCCATTGTTTGACGATAGGGAACAAACATCGGCCCTAGCTGCGCAAATGATTTGGTATTTCATGGATGGATTTGCGAACAGGAAGAGTGATTTACCAGGTAGTGAGAGAAAAGATTACCTGAAGTACAGGGTAACCATGAAATCGGGTGATCATGAAATAGTATTTTATAAAAGCACTAAAACAGACCGCTGGTGGATGGAAGTACCATACAGAGTGGGGGCAAAATCGAAATATGAACGTCATCATATGGTTCCATGTTCGTACGAAGATTACCAACTGGCTTGTACTGAGGAAATGCCGGACAGATGGTGGCAGGCTTACCAAAAACTCAGCTAATGGTTAAAGTGTTGATTTTCAGCAGTATTATACTATAGACCTAAAAATATTTGGTTATTATTTGGGAAATGATTAGTTTAGCATTCTCTTTCTGAGTGAAAGAGGGGTAGTTTTTTAACTTAATTTGTGAACTATGAAGAAGATAATTACATCGGTAATACTAGTGGGGATGGGCTTATTAGCTCACGCGCAACAAGATGCGCAGTTCAGCCAAAACTTTTTTACAAAGTTAAATACTAACCCGGCTTACGCTGGAACAAGCAATGCATATTGCGCCAGTCTTGACTATAGAGATCAATGGGTAGGTTTCCCGGGCGATCCTAAAACCATTGCTTTCAATGGCGATGCATGGTTGCCTATGATTGGTGGAGGAGCTGGATTAACAGCATATTCAGATGCTTTAGGTTTTGAAAATACATTGGAAATTAAATTGTCTTATTCATAGCATAGTAAATACCTAATCCAACATCATAAGTAGTAACTGAATTACCGCCTA
>Ga0206897_1032_pt1 | contig 38620 bp, 18 predicted proteins | sample Alteio_BWOrgHeat_49_FD_152972 | JGI IMG/M metagenome (GOLD analysis project Ga0206897, IMG submission 152972) | Enriched cells from forest soil in Barre Woods Harvard Forest LTER site, Petersham, Massachusetts, United States -... | ecosystem: Environmental > Terrestrial > Soil > Temperate forest >... | reverse complement strand
GCCAACTGGAGTTTAATTATATATATACCATCTCCGGCAGGCATGGTCACCTGCATGGAGGGCTGAACATTCGTTATTTGCTGTCTTATTTTACCCGACATATCCGCTATCAGCATCCGCGCCCCCTGCAGCGAAGCCGCCGGGTAACTACAGACAAGGGTGACCGACGAGCCCGGACTCGTGGGATTGGGGAAGACCTTGATCCCACCGGGTACCGCTCCTCCAGCCGTAATGGTAAGCGGACAGGTTTGAACGCTATGACCGGAAGCATCCGTCGCTACGACATAGTATTGTCCGTTGAGGGCGGACGGTGCACTATAATACTGTTCGACGGCCCCCGGAATGGCATTGTCATCTTTATACCATTGCCATTGTACATAGCTGTCGCTGCTATTGTCAAAAAGGAGAACATCGTTCCAATGCTGTCTTACAAGCGAAAACGCCCGGTATACCGCCGTATCGGTAACCTCCGGGGCCGCATAGTGATTGCTGTCCCCCGGCTGGGTAGCAATAATAACTGCCGTTCCCGGTTGTACCAGGCTCAATTCATCACCGGCAACCACGGCCACTCCCGTATCAGCCGTAAAATAAATGACAGGCAACCCACTGCTCGTCGTTCCGTTGAGCTGGAATTGAGTGGCGCCGCTGTCACAGCCTAAGGAAAGCGTTTGCGTCCAGCTTATTTCCTGCGGCGCCTTTGTGATGGTCAGGTTATTCCCGATAAAGTCGATGATGTAGTTGCTGCCTGCGGTAAGCGTGCCCTGGGTGATAGGATAACTACCTACATTCTCACCCGGGACCCTGCTAAGGCTGCCGGTGATCGTACTCTTGCTGTCACCATTGACAAAACCGCTGACCGCATAATTCCAAGCCGGGTCCGATGTCCCATAGATCTTGGAGGCACCGTTCGCTTCGACCTGGAGGGTTGCCGGAGTGATCGTATAGACCCCCGTATCATACTGTATAAGGTAATTCGAGTCAACAGCCCCCGATGCCGTCAACCCATAGCCTCCGGCACCCGCCCCGGCCGTTGCCGAATTGGTGACTACAGGCAGCCTGGTCAGGCTGCCCACATTGTCGCCATTGACAAAGCCTAAATAGGTCACGGTCAGTAAGCTGTCGGGGACCACCGCAGCGCCATAGGCGCTGGTGGCAGAATCAGGCCTGATCGTCAGCATGGCCTGCCGCACGTCGAGTACCCCGTTGACATAGTTGAAGGAATAGTTCTGAGCTACTCCTCCGCCGGGAACGATGGGATAGATCCCCGCCGCGGAGAAGTTTGTAGCCGAAGTCGCATCGATTGGCTGCGTCGTAAGACTGGAAGCGGAGTCGCCATTGACAAAACCGCTATATTGAATGGTCAGTGGAGGCAATAGGCCGCCATAGATCATCGTCTGATCATTGGCCGTCACCGTAAGCGGAGCCTTGTTTATGACCACCGTACCCGAATCATACCTGATCGTATAATTCGAGTCGACCGCTCCGTTCGCTGTGATCCAGTAGGTCCCTCCCGCGGGAGATGAAGATGTTGCGGTGGTATTGACCACAGGCTGTCGACTTAGCTGGAGTGTACTATCGCCATTGACAAAACCCTGGTAACGGGCTGTCAGCGTCGGCACGTTACCCCCATAGGTCATGGTGTCGCTCACCGCTATGATCGTCAGCTGGGCGGGAGTGATCGTATAGATACCCGTATCATACTGTATGGTGTAATTCGAGTCAACGGCCCCTGAAGCAGTCAATTTATAGGTCCCGGCGCCCGACCCGGCCGTTGCCGGGTTGATGACCACCGGCGGTGTCTTCAGGCTTCCGGCGTTGTCGCTGCCAACAAAGCCGGAATAGGTGACGGTGAGTAAGCTGTCGGGGATCACAGCGGCGCCATAGGTGCTGGTAGCAGGATCAGGCCTGATCGTGAGCACGGCGGGATTAACGATCAGGTTGCCAGACTGATAGTTGATGTTATAATTGGAATCCGCTGCACCAACAGGTTCAATTATATGCGAACCGACCTGAAGAGGCGACAGCATCGTCGTATCAAAGGAAAGCTGCCCCATAATAGCGGCAGAGTCGGCCGAATCGACAATGCCCTCAAGGCTGACCGTAAAGGCCGGGACCACTCCTCCGTATACCATGGAGGTGTCATTGGTTTTGATGGTCAATGCGGCTGGAGTCACGGTGAGTGTGCCCTGTCCATAGACAATGGTATAATTCGAGTCAGGAACAGCTCCGCTGAGCGTAATGGGGTATTTTCCTATGGGCGAGGTGGTGGTTGCATTTATATGATTCCTCGGCAGCTTCGTCAGGACTGTAGAGTTGTCGCCATTGACAAGACCGTCAAGTTTGGCGACAACAGATGATGGCTTCGCCGCTCCATAGACCTTGCTGATATTATAAGGCGTGATAGTAAGCGTGGCTTTTTCTATGACCATGGTACCCGAGTCATACGTAATCGTATAATTCGGATCGACCGCTCCGCTCGCTGTGATCCAGTAGGTCCCTCCCGCGGGAGATGAAGATGTTGCGGTGGTATTGAGCACAGGCTGTCGACTTAGCTTCTTTGGATCATCCCCATTGACAAAACCCTGGTAATGGGCTGTCAGCGCCGGCACGCTACCTCCATAGGTCATGCTGTCGTTCACCGGTATGATCGTCAGCGGGGCGGGAGTGATCGTATAGACGCCCGTATCATTCTTTATGGTGTAATTCGACCTCGGCATAGGCGTTAGGATCAAATTATAGGTCCCGACCCCTGCCCCAAAGCCTGGCGCCGAATTGTTGACCATCGCCTGCATCTTCAAGCTGCTGGCATTATCGCCATTGACAAAGCCGGAATAGGTGACGGTGAGAGAGTCGGGTGGTACCAACGGAGAACCATAGACACTGGTGGCGGAATCAGGCCTGATCTCGAGCACCGCGGGGTTGACGGTGAGTGTGCCAGGCAGATACTGGATCCTATAATTAGAATCCAATGCAATTTCATTCTTATTAATTACAGGAGTAATTTGATACTGACCGGCCCGGGGGGGTGACAGGTTGGTCGTATCAAAGGAAAGCTGCTGCGTAATGGCGAGCGAGTCGGCCGCATCCGAAATGCCCTCGAGGCTGGCCGTCAAGGCCGGGATCGCCCCGCCGTACACCATGGAGGTGTCATTGGTTTTGATGGTCAATGGGGCTGGCTTCACGGTGAGTGTAACCTGTTGTGGTAAGGTGACGGTATAATTCGAGTCGGCAGCCCCGCTAAACGTAACAAGATACTTGCCTATCGGCGAGGTGGGTGTTGCCGTTGTGGATATCGATAGCGGCGTCGTCAAACTGGAATCGGAGTCGCCATTGACAAAACCGCTAAAATAGCGGTCAAAAGTAGGCATCGCCGCTCCGTAGACCTTGGTGCTATCTAGGATCACGAGGGTAAGCGGCGCCGGAGTCACGGTGAGCGTGCCCTGTTCAAGGATAAGGTTATAATTCTTGGCAGAACCGCCGGTGAGCATAATGGGGTAGCTGCCTATGGGCGAGGCGGCGGTCGCCGTTGTGTAAGCATATGGAAAGGTAATACTTGAAGGGGGGTCGCCGTTGGCCCAACCGACGAAGCCGGCGGTAAAGCCTGGCACCTGCGCCCCATAGACCTTAGTGAGATCAGTAGGCGTGATGGTAAGATCCGCCTTGTTGATAGTCAACTGGAACCATAAAGTATCTGAAACCTCCCCTTTACTGTCGCTGGCAAACACCGGGAATACTACCGTACCGGTCGCCGTTGGAGTGTCAGACAAATAGCCATATTCGGCCTGGAGTCTTATACCGTCGATCAGGGGTCCGGTAGTACCAAAGGAATATGGATTGGTTCCGCCATTGGCGTAAAAATCTGCCTCATGATAGGGGTTATAAGCGTATCCATAGGTCCCGGACGGCAAAACGTAAGGGTTCGATTGCGTGCCATAGCCCGTTGTATCATAGGGGGTCCCAAGGGAGATCGTCTGCGCCAGTAAAACGGTCTTCCCCAGGAACAGGAGGATACCGGTAAAGGAAATGCGAAGCATATAGAGGTAGGATTTTTTCATCATAGGCTAGGAGATTTTACCATTAATCGAATGGCTTGTTTATGCATTCTATCGTGACCCTCCTGTTCTTGCTGCGACCGGCGGGCGTGCTATTGGGCCAGGCCGGGTTTGATTCTCCAGCGGAACGCAATTCCATTTTTTCGATGGGGACGCCCCTGCCTACCAGGTAGCTTGCCACAGCCTCGGCGCGATACCTCCCTACTTTTACATTTTCCGCTTTTGTCCCTATGCTGCAGGTATGCCCTATGATCAGGATCCGCACGTCAGGATATTTTTTCAGAATTTCAGCCACCTCATCCAAATGGGGTCTTGCCCTTTCGGGGAGATCTGTTTTCCCCAATACGCCAAACACCACGGGCTGCTCTATCGTGCCTGTCTCATCGCGGCTGATCTTTGGTTGGGAGGCCGGCTGCGAAACCTTGGCAGACGCGAGGGTGTCCGCCGGAGCAACAGCTTGCCGGGGCGTTTGCGGCCGCATGACAGGCGTATCCTTCGGCCGTATCGGAGATGTGTCCTGCGGTGCGGTGGAAATTTGTTGCGACGGCACGCCAGGCGCCTTCGTTTCTTCCGGCCGCCGCACCTGGTGCGCCGATCTGCTCTTGAAATGGCCGAAGCCCAGTCTTAGCTGCAAACCAAAGGCTACCGCTCTTGCATCACCTGCATTTGGTGTGTTCAGCACGCTTCCTGCACGCATTCCCGTCAAGCCATTAGGGCTGTACGGCACAAGCGGTGCTGACCCGCTGCTGCCCTTTATGTCATCCAGGCCATATTTGAAATAAACGCCGGTATAGAATTTTGTATGCGATGACAGCACGAAACATACACCTGTCTCGATGGTTCCTGCCACTGTTGTTGTCTTTAGAGCATAGGTCGTGCTGCCCCGCCAGTTGCCCACGGTGCCAAATCCATGTTGCGGCACATTCGACACGTTTACATTAAAGTCGGGATAATAGCCGGAAAGCTGCAGCTGCCGGGCAGATGACTGGATATGGGCATTAAAAGGCAATAGCAGTTCCGCCCCTCCATTGAGATACCACTGCGTTCGGGAACCTGTTGTATGGTATTGCAGCATCAATGGAATACCAAAGGAAAAAAAGCGCTGCGTTTCTTGATAGCCGCTGGTTTTTACGTCGTATCGAAAGGCGGTACCGGTGTTGTCGACCTCATAGGAGGAATAAGTGCTGTCCCGTAAGGTAGCCCTGGTAGCCGAAAACCCAGCCGTTAAACCCGTGATCAAACCCCAATGGCGGCTTACGGGAAAAGTATACCCCAGGCCCAGCGAACCGTCAGGTAGCAGCTTAGTTTGGCCGTTTTGTATTTTATAGGACAGGCCTTGCCATCCGTCATTTGTCCAGACGTTCAGTTCCTGCGCCATGGTTTTAGCTGCAGTCATCGTAAAACACAGGATCAATACCATCTCTTTTCTGGTCATGTTATTTATTTTATGGGTTTACCAGGACATTTACAGTTGATTTCTGCCCGTTGCTCAGCAGCAGGTCGATGACATAAATACCACCAACAGCCGGCATGGTCACCCGCATGCCAGGCTGGACATTCGTCACTTGCTGCCATATCTTCCCTTGCATGTCTACTATTTGCATTTTTGCCCCTTGCAAGGCCGTAGCGCTATAATTACAGATGATGGAAAGAGGCGCCCCTTCGTTTACGGGATTGGGGAAGACCTTGATCCCCCCGGGTATCACTCCCCCGGCCGTAATGGTAAGCGGACAGGTTTGAACACTATGACCGGAAGCATCCGTTGCCAGCACATAGTATTGTCCATTGAGCGCGGCCGGTTCGCTGTAATAAGGATACACAGCCCCCGGAACGGCATCGTTATTTTTATACCATTGCCATTGTACGTATTGGTCACCGCTATTGTCGAAAAAGATAACATCACTCCAATGCTGTCTTATAAGGGACTGCGACTGATAGACAGCCGTATCGGTAACCTCAGGCGCCGCGTAGTGATTGCTGTCCCCCGGCTGGTTGGCAGTGATCACAACTGTTCCCGGCTGTACCAGCGTCAATTCATCGCCGGCAACCGTGGCCACACCCGTATCAGCCGTACTATACGTGACCGGCAATCCGCTGCTCGTCGTTGCGTCAAGCTGGAATTGCCTTGCGCCGCTGTCGCAGCCTAAGGAAAGCGATTGCGTCCAGTTGATCACCTGTGGCGCCTTTGTAATGGTCAGGTTATTCCCAATAAACTGGATGAAGTGGTTGCTATCCGCGGTGAGCGTGCCCTGGGTGATCGGATAAATGCCCACATTCTCTCCCGGAACCCTGCTAAGGCCGCCGGTTATCATCATGTTGCCAGTCACCCAGCCGCTGACGGTATAGTCCCAAGCCGGATCAGGGGTGCCATATACCTTCGTTTTTGCATTGGGGGTTACCTCCAGCGTATCGGGAACGATAGTGAGGATGCCCGGGTCATAGGACAGGGTATACTTCGGACCCGCCGCCCCGCCGGAAACCAAAATGGGATACGTTCCCACACCGGAGGCCGGGCCGGCCGTCGTTCCGGCAGTGGCCTGGGCCGTCAGGACAGAGGCATCGTCGCCATTGACAAAACCGCTATAGGTCACGGGCAGGGGAGGTACCGCCCACCCATAGACCATGCTCAAATTAGCCGCAGTGGCGGTCAGCGACGCTGGACCTACAGTCAATGTGGCGGTGTCATATTGGAAAGTATAGTCATTGTACGCATCTACTGCGCCGCCGGGCGTGATCGTATATGTGCCGGGGGGCGAGGCCGTGGTAGCCGTCGTCGTGGCGGTAGCGGGAGTCTCCAGGGTAGATACACTGTCCCCATTGACGAAGCCGTTGTAGGTCACTCGCAAGGGAGGCACGGTCCCGCCATAGGTCATGCTCGTATCGACCGCCGTGACGGTCAGCATCGCTGGGTTGATGGTCAGCATTCCGGAAAAATGGTAGATGTAGTAGTTCCTGCTTTTCCCGCCGGAGACGTTGATGGGATAAAATCCCACATGAGAGGAAGAATCGGCATGGGGGGACACGGCGATCGGCAAGGAGTCCAGAATACCGGGGCCTTCTCCATTGACAAAACCGGAATAGCTCAGCGACAGATAAGGCATCGGCGCGCCATAGAGTTTGGAGGCGTTGCCCGCTTCGACCTGGAGGATTGCCGGAGTGATCGTATAGCTACCGGTATCATATTGTATGGTATAATTCGGGTTCACCGCTCCCGACGGGGTCAATTTATAGGTTCCGGCACCCGATGCGGCTGTTGCCGAGTTGGTGACTACCGGCGGCCTGGTCAGGCTGCCGGCGTTGTCGCCATTGACAAAGCCGGAATAGGTGACGGCTAGTAAACGGTCAGGTATCAACGGGGAGCCATAGGTGCTGGTGGCGGAATCGGGCGTGATCGTTAGTATGGTCTTCCCAACGGTGAGTACCCCGTTTACATAGCTGAATGAATAGTTCTGGGCCATCCCTCCACCGGGGACGATGGGGTAGGTCCCCGCCGGGGAAGAACTCGTAGCCGTGGTCGTATCGATAGGCCGGGTCGTCAGGCTGGAGGAGTCGTCGCCGTTGACAAAGCCACTGTATTGGACGGTCATGGCGGGTAATGGGCCGCCATAGGCCATGGTCTGACTGTTGGCCGTCACCGTAAGCGGAGCCTTGTTTATGACCACCGTACCCGAATCATACCTGATCGTATAGTTAGAATCGGCCGCCCCGCCCGCTGTGATCCAATAGGTGCCTCCCGCAGGGGATGAAGATGTTGCGTTAGTACTGAGCGCAGGCAGTCGATTTAGCTGGAGTGTACTATCGCCATTGACAAAACCCTGGTAGTGGGCTGTCAGCGCCGGCACTTTACCCCCATAGGTCATGGTGTCGTTCACCGGTATGATCGTCAATGGGGCGGGACGCACGGTGAGCGTGCCCGAGAGGCCATAGGTGATGGTATAATTCGCGTCTCCAGCCCTGCTTACCGTAATGGGGTAGCTGCCTATAGGCGAGGCGATCGTTGCCGTTGTGCTAATCGTTGGCGCCGTCGTCAGGCTGGCGGCGCTGTCTCCATTGACAAAGCCACTGTAGCTCACCGAAAGAGAAGGCATCGCCGCGCCGTAGAGCTTGGAGGTGTCGTTTGCTTCGATCCGCAGGGATGCCCGAGTGATCGTATAGATACCCGTATCATATTGTAGGATGTAATTGGTGTCAACAGCACCCGATAGGGTCAGGCTATAGGTCCCGGCGCCCGCCCCGGCTGTCGCCGAATTAGTCACTACCGGCGGCCTCATCAGGCTGTCAGCATTGTCGCCGTTGACAAAACCGGAATAGGCGACGGGCAGTGAATCGGCAGGTATCAACCGAGCGCCATAGGTGCTGGTGGCGGAATCAGGCGTGATCGTCAACCGCGCGGGGTCAATGCTCAGATGGCCATCCTGGTAGCTGATCTGATAATTGGAATCCGATGAAACCCCTGAATCAATTGCAGGATAAATCAGATACCTGCCGACCCGGGGACGCGGCGTCGAAATCGACGTAAAGGAAACCTGTTTTATAATAGCGGCCGAGTCAGCCGCATTGGCAACACCCATAAGGCTTGCCGTAAAGGCCGGGACCGTTCCCCCGTATAGCATGGAGGTATCATTGGCTTTGACGGTCAGCGGAGCGGGTGTCACGGTGAGCGTGCCCGATGGTCCATAGGTGATGGTATAATTCGCGTCTACGGCCCCGTTTACCGTAATAGGGTAATTACCTATAGGTGAAGCGATCGTTGCCGTTGTGCTAATCGTTGGCGCCGTCGTCAGGCTGTCGGCGTTGTCTCCATTTACAAAACCTTTGTATGTCGCGGTGAATTTAGGCATCGCGGCTCCATAGACCTTGCTGGTATCTAAAGCCGTGACGGTAAGCGGCGCCGGGCTGACGCTCATCTGGTACCATTGACCGGCTGAGATATATGGAGAATCAGGCCCCGACGTATTATCGGCGGCAAACACCTGGAATTTTAGCGTACCTGCCTTGGTAGGTATGCCCGACAGCACTCCGGCGCTGTCTATGTGCATGCCCCAGGCCGGGGATGGAATATGAAAGGTATATGGAGCTGTTCCACCACTGGCGCTAAATACCCCAAGCGCCGAGGAATCATAAGGTAACCCGTAGTTCCCGGACGGCAAAATGTAGGGGTCCGAAGCCGAGCCGCTACCTGATAGGCCGGAGGGGGCATAGAGCTGGATATCCGGTGGGAGGACGGTCATGCTATCCCGGAAATACGCAGTGTCCAATTGTCCGTTAAAGGGGTCCACCACGAGCAATCTCACCGTAAAATAGAACGTTCCAGCCGCAGTCGGAGTGCCGGCAAGCCTCGCACCAGGCGAACTTATTCTTACAAAGTACAAACCTGGCGGCAGGCTGTCGGCAGACCAAAACCATCTATTGCTATTTATTGTACCATGGACTTTATTTGTACCATGGGCTATATAATTACCATAAGGGTAGTAGGGAGCCCCAGTTTGCGGTACAGGATTTACTAACCTCGTATCGCGCACAATGTACACAGAGTCCTGGTTTTGCGCCACAACGGCTTTCCCAACAAACACCATACTACCGGCAAAAAACACCCGAAGAAATATACCAGCGTAAAATTTTTTCATCATAAGCTACCAATTTTGGCATGCTGAGCCATCCTGTAAAAATATCTACCGGTATTCAAACGATACTTCGAACTCATTCTAACATGTTTTAGAAGTTCTTCTAGCCACGAAATATGCTAAAAATTCACCAGGACGTTTACGCTTGCTTTCTGCCCGTTGCTCAACAGCAGGTTGATGACATAAATACCACCTATGGCCGGCATGGCAACCTGCATGGAAGGCTGGACATTCGTCACCTGCTGCCATATTTTACCCGACATATCTGCTATCAGCATCCGGGCACCCTGCAGCGAGGCCGCTGAATAATTACAGACAATAGAGACGGGCGAGCCCGGACTCGCGGGATTGGGGAACACCTTGATGCCCCAGGGTACTGCTCCCCCACTGGTAATGGTGAGCTCGCAGGTTTGAATGGTATGACCGGAAGTATCGGTAGCCACGACATAGTATTGTCCGTTAAGGGCAGGCGGTTCGCTATAGTAGGGATAGACGGCTCCCGGAACGGCATCGTTATTTTTATACCATTGCCACTGTACGTATTTGTCGCTGCTATTGTCGAAAAAGATAACGTCCGCCCAATGCTGTCTTATAAAGGACTGCGACAAATAGACAGTTGTGTCGGTAACCGCCGGCGCCGCGAAATAATTGCTGTCCCCCGGCTGGGTGGCAGTGATCACAACCGTTGCCGGCTGTAACAGGGTCAATAGATCTCCGGTAATCGTGGCCACTCCGGAATCAGCCGTAATATAACTGACGGGCAACCCGCTGGTTGACGTTGCATCGAGCTGGAACTGGGTGGCGCCGCTGTCGCAGCCTAAGGAAAGCGTTTGCACCCAGCTAATCACCTGCGGAGCCTTTGTAATCGTCAGGTTATTCCCGGTAAAGTCGATGACGTAGTTGCTGTCTGCGCTAAGCGTGCCCTGGGTGATGGGGTAAATGCCCACCTTCTCACCCGGGATCCTGCCAGGGCTGCCGGTGATCGTACTGCTGCTGTCGCCATTGACAAAACCGCTGACCGTATACTTCCAAACCGGGTCTGGGGTGCCATATACCTTGGTTTCCGGGTTGGCCGTCACCGTAACCGGGGCCTTTGCTATGACCATAGTACCCGTATCATACGTGATCGCATAATTGGAATCGACCGCTTCGCTCGCTGTGATCCGGTATGCTCCTCCCGCCGGGGATGAAGATGTTGCGTTGGTACTAAGCGCAGGCGCCTGACTTGGCTGAAGTGTACTATCCCCATTGACAAAACCCTGGTAACGGGCAGACAGCGCCGGCACCTCACCCCCATAGGTCATGGTGTCGTTCACCGGTATGATCGTCAATGGGGCGGGACGCACGGTGAGCGTGCCCGGGAGGCCATAGGTAATGGTATAATTCGTACTCGCTGCATCGCTCACCGTAATGTCATACTTGCCTACGGGTGAAGCGGGCGTTGCGGTTGTCCTAATAGTAGGGGCCGTCGTCAGGATGGAAGAGTCGTCTCCATTGACAAAACCGCTGTATCTCAGCGAAAGAGAAGGCATCGCCGCTCCATAGACCTTGCTGGTATCTGAAGCCGTAATGGTAAGGGGCGCCTGGTTGATGTTCATCTCAAAATACTGACCGCCTCCTCTATAAGGGGAATCAGGCCCCGACGTTTCGTCGGAGACAAATACCTGGAATTTGATCGTACCCGACCCTGTAGGTGTACCCGATATCCAGCCGTTGCTGGATATGCCCATGCCCCAGGGCATAGATGGAATCGAAAAGGTATAAGCGGGAGTTCCGCCGCTCGCGCCAAATGCTCCAAGGGCTGCGGAATCATAAGGATACCCATAGGTCCCGGGTGGCAAAAGGTAAGGGTGCAAAGCCGAGCCGTTGCCCGACCCCACGCCGCTGGGGAAGTTAAGATGGATCATCGGTTGGACGACTGTCACGGTGACATCGATATACGCAGAGTCGTTGGTCTGGTCATAGACCGTCACCTTAAAACGGAACGTTCCAACTTTAGTCGGAGTGCCCTCAAGGGCGATGGTGAACTCATCCTCCACGACGCCGGCCATACCAGGGGGTACGGAGTCGATACTAAAAGTGAAAATGGGGGTCGCAACAGCTTGCGCACCTACCTTGACAATTGGAATATAAGAAGAGTCACCCGCCGGCAGAATGGGCGTAAATTGATTAGCAAGGCTAATCGGAACAATAGTCCCCCACTGGGCAAGCATAACGGTCTCGAAAATTAACAAAAAGCTACCGGCCAAAAACACCCGAAGAAATATACCAGCGTAAAATTTTTTCATCATAAGCGACCAATTTTGGCATTCCAGGCCATCCTACAAAAATATCTGCCGGCTGTTAAAAGATGCCTCGAACTGATTCTAGCAGAATTTAGAAATTCTTCTAACCCCGCGTCGCCCATAGAAAAAACTCTAACCATCGCAACAGATGCCCCTGCTATCTTGCGCAGCATTATTCCATCAAATAAAGTCGATAAGATGATCAAACTTTTACGATTGTTACTACTAGTGGCTATTTGCTTCCGTCCTTTGTTCTCCTACTCCCAGAAAAGCACAGACAGTGTCTCATCACTCAACAGGCAATTCGATCTGCAGACCAGATACTATGTCCAAAAGTTGATAATAATAGAAATGAAATTTAAAAAGACGCTTGCCGGGGTTGACTCCAATGCGGCAAAAGGCCTTTTCCTGGACGCTCCTGAAGGCAGATACCTCTGTTTGGCCGGCAAGGTGACATCGCTTAAGCAATTCCGGGGAAAGATCGACGTGGGTGAGGAACTTTGTAAATCCATCAATACGCGCTTAGAGCAGATCGGGCATGTTCTCGACCTGCAGCCCTTTGTCCCCAAGCATCTCAGACGGCTTTATTCCAGATATAGCCAACTGTTCTGCTACTATTCCGGCCTGGTACAATTCTGCAAGGATATGCCGGAAGACAATGGGTATTGAATCCCACTTTCCGCCTCGAAATTTTTCTACCCTCGTACGAAATCCATTTATCGCATCCAGGGAAGATATTTTCTTTCTTTGCTTTTTAGCTAAGTATCAACCAATATCTCCAAATGAAAAACAATAGCACCGATACCCTTGCATACTGCCGCAAAATGTTGCGGTGGGTAGAAAAGCATAAAGATCAAATCTCCCATCTTGAAATGATGGATTTCCTTTCCCTCCTCGGACGTCTTCTCGCTACTGCCGAATAACCCATTGTCCTTTTTGCCTTGGCACGGAGATCGGAAATCGAATACCCCGGGGGAACTCGGTGCAGAGAGATAGGCACTCCTGGGCCGGTTTTATACCCACACATATCCGCCTGCTTGCCGAGATCCGGTCACACTATCGGGGTATCAGCAGACTATGGCCGGCCTTTTGCATCGTTACATTACAACTTTTGCACACAGGGGTACACGCTGACGCTATTGTCCGCTGTATTCGTTGATGCAATAGAATTTGCATTTGATACAACCGATAAAATAAAGGTTTTTTTCGCTGGAAGCGAGTAGATATTAATTGAAGGAGCGATAGATTTCCGTTTAGTGTTTAACGATCCGGATAGGTGTTCCATTGGCCAATTGTAGCACATAAACACCGCTCGCAGGGAAATTCAGGTCGATATACTGATCCTGTCCCGTGATCAGCGCCTCTTTGATCAATCTTCCCGTAAGGTCGACTACCTTAACAGGTGTACCCAGTAAAACGCTATTGGGTAATCGTAGGTTTACCCCATCCCTACAGGGATTGGGATAGACCACCGGCGCCGTTTCATTCTTTCCGGATGTTAGCACTATGATGCGCGAATAAGTAGATGGGTCCGTCAAATACTCCGATTCCAACCGGTAGTAGACCGAACCGGCCGCCACCGGCGATTGATCATCATCGAACGAATAAGCATTACTGCCGCTTCCCACCGCGGCGACGACCCCGATCTCCGAAAAGTTGATCCCATCCACACTTCGCTGCACAATAAAACGCGTCAAACCGGATTCATCCTGCGTTTGCCAGTTCAGGATGTTCGTGCCGGCCGCCGATGTCCCTTGCAGCTCGATTGCTTTCTCGGGGAGCGGAATAAGCAGCGTAAACTTCCAGAGATCGTTGTGGTCAGAACTCGCAGCGGCGCCGCCGCCCATGACCCAAATTTGCCCCGATGCATCCATTGCTCCGGCGGAAAATTGCCTGCCGGAAGGTTTATTTGTCGCGGCCATTGTTCCAAGCGTTCCATAGACAGCTCCCTGGTTAGCGCTATTGTCCCCGCTCACCCATGTCCATTGGTTAGCTGTAGGATTGTATGCCCATAGATCGTTGAGCAGACCAGGCGTCCCAACGCCATCTAAACCATACCCCCCGAAAAGCCAGATATTTCCATGACCATCGGGCATGCCCGTAAGCGCGAACCGTGAACCCGGCTTATTTGTTGAGGATGCCACACCCATGGTCCCATAATGACCGCCATTATTACTGGTATTATCCCCGCCAACCCATGTCCACGAACCGGAACTATATTTCCACAGATCATTAAAGAGTTGACCGCCACTATTAGTGGACCCGCCGAAGATCCAGAAATTGCCGGAAGCATCGGCAAATCCGGTTTGCCCATACCTTCCACCCGGCGTATTGCCCGCGGCTGCAACCCCCTTGGTCCCATACACCCCCGCACCGCCAAACGTACTGGCGCCACCGACCCAGGTCCACTGTCCGAAAAAAATATTAAATTTCCAAAGATCATTCAGGTTCCCCTCACCCCCCGAACCATCATATCCCCAACCGCCAAAAACCCAGATATTCCCGGAAGCATCCGCCCAGCCACTTGCATATTCACGGGCTCCGGGCTTATTGCTGGCAGATCCAGTCCCTTTGGTCCCATACACGCCAGTGCTGCCGACCGTCGTATCCCCACCTGCCCATAACCATTCCCCGGACGCCTTGGAAAATACCCAGAGATCATTCAGAAGCTGCAGGTTTCCCTTTCCATCAAATCCATATCCCCCGAAGACCCAAAAATTACCGGAGCCATCGATCCAACTTGCCTGCCCCAACCGGGCACCGGGCGTAGTCGTACCGCTGCCGGATAACCTGGCGCCGCCATAGTTCCCCTTGTTATTTATCGTATTACTCCCTTTCACCCACGTCCATTCCTTCGTAGAGGCAGTATATTCCCAGAGATCGTTATAGGCGCTGGCATTATGATCCTCGCCACCAAACATCCAGAAATTCCCGGATGCATCCACCCAGGCACTATGGCTGTCCCTGTTGCCGGGTTTGTTGGTCGCACTCGCTGTACCCTTGGTTCCATAGACGCCAGAGGTGTTGGTGGTGTTGTCGCCGCTGATCCAGGTCCAGTCGCCGCCGCTTTGCGCGTTGCAAAGCAACGTGGTAAGCATACCTGTTAGTAAGAATATTGGAGTTAAGGGTATGGTTTTCATTTCTACAAAACAACACCCTATTATTCGGCGATAGACTAGAATAGTATCTATGTTAGTATAGAGCTATTTCTATGCTTCACTCCTTTAGAAATCTAAGCGTCGACCCATTGGCAAGCCGCAGCAGGTAAATGCCGCGGGCCAGCCCACTCAGGTCGATCGTCTGCTGCTGCCCGGAAACGATGACTTCCCGGATGAGATGACCGTCGATGTCCAGCACGCTCAATGGCGTGTTCACCAGGCTGTTGTCCTTGAGCTGCAGGGTGACCATGTCCCGCGCCGGGTTGGGATAAAGACTCAGACCGGCGGCCGCGGCGACATGCAGGATGATCGTTTGTGAGTAGCTCCCGCTCCCATCTTTATCGATCATGCTTAGCCGATAGAAGAAAACGCTGCTTGCCGGGAGCCGGAGATCAGTGAAAGAATAACTGTTGTTACCGCTGCCTACCGCGGCGACGGTCGTTATAGAATCGAAACTGATCCCATCGATACTTCTTTGGACAACAAAATGGCCGGTATTGAGCTCGTCGATCGTCTGCCAGCTGAGCAGATTCTCATCCCCGTCGGCAACGCCGGAAAGCAGGACTTCCTTTATGGGGAGAGCCACAGGACTGGCAATAGGATTGGCGGGAGTGTACATCCATAGGTCACCGCGATCCATGCCCTTGGCGTCCATTCCCCCCATCAGCCAAAAATTGCCGAATGCATCGGGCCAAATCGCCGTGGACATCCTTGCGCCGGGCGTAGCTTCGGCAAAGGGCATTCCCTTGGTCCCAAAGACTGGATCGACGGACGCCGTCTTTGCACCGCTCATCCAGGTCCAATGATTAATAGCCGGACTGTACTCCCACAGATCTCCCAGCACGCCAACCTGGCCGTATCCATCGACACCCTGTCCGCCGTAGAGCCAGAAATTTCCGCCATTGTCTATAAGGACGCTTTGCATCTTTCTCGCCCCCGGGTTATTCATAAAATTAGAAATCCCCTGGACACCATAGACACCATTGTAAAGCGGGCCAAAGGACCTGGTCTGGTCGCCCTTGACCCAGGTCCATTCTCCGGAAGCAGGTGAGAATTTCCAGAGATCATCGAAATAGCCGATCCCGGCGGCAAACCCGCCGAAAAGCCAGAGGTTACCGCCGACATCCATCCAGATGCTGGAATACTCCCTGCCGCCGGGGCTGTTGGTAGATGCCGCCTTACCCGGAGAGCCATAGTTGGGCCGTGTGTACGCCGTATCGCTGCCGCCGACCCAGGTCCATTGTTTTGCAACAGGATCATAAGTCCAGATATCACTAAGGTCTCCGGTCTTTCCATTGGAGTCAATGCCATTACCGCCAAACAGCCAGAGCCTGCCTGATCGGTCCGATGTGGTCGCCTGCCCATACCGGGCTCCCGGAACATTGCCTGCCGCCGCCACGCCGGCGGCGCCGTACACCGGACCCTGGTTGACCGTAAAGGGCCCACCCATCCAGGCCCAGTTGCCCCCTAAGAATTCCCACAGATCGTTGAGCGATCCCATGGAATCATGGATATCATATCCGTTGCCGCCAAAGACATAAATAGCCTGTTGCGAGGCATTCATCCAGGCACTCTGGCTTGTCCGGGTTCCCGGTTGATTGCCCGGCCCGATGAGGCCCGGGATTATCAATGGCCCGATCCTGCCAGGCGAATTAATTTTTTGGTCTCCGCTCTCCAGGGTCCATGTGTTGCTATCGGGTCTAAACATCCAGAGGTCATTCAGCAGTCCACGATTGTCTTGGGCATCATAGCCGGCGCCGCCAAAGACGTAGAAATTGCGGGTAGTTGGATCGGCAAAACCGCTGTGTCCATCCCTGGCGCCGGGTATAGCGTCAGGGCCGGAAAAAACGGCAGAATTGGTACCCTGGTAGCCGTTTTCCCAGGTCCAGGTTCCCGGATGAACACCTGCGGTAAGAGCAAGATCGTATACCCAGATGTCGGACCAGTCGTGGCCCAAATTGTCTGTGCCACCCATCAGCCAGAAATTTCCAAGGCTGTCGATCCAGGCACCCGGGAAGGCCTTGGCGGCCGGATTAGGTATAGGAAAATTGAAAACCGAAGAGGATTTCCCAAACTCTCCAGCCATCCAAACCCATTCATTGGTCGAAGGGTTATATTTCCAAAGGTCGTTGAGGAGACCAAAATTGCCTTTTTCATCGTATCCCCGGCCCCCGTACATCCAGACGATACCATCTCCATCCTGCGCAATGGTCTGTCCAACCCTTGCACCCGCTGTGTCATGGAAGCCAGACTGCCCCTCTACGTTATAGATACCCCAGGTATTGGTCTTGTAGCTCCCGGTGATCCAAGCCCACAAACCGGTGTTCGTATTGAACCGCCAGACATCATTCAAATAACCGGCCGGCCCGTCCACCTCCTTTCCATATCCACCAAAGATCCAGAAATATCCTTGCCGGTCGATCCAGCCGCTTTGTCCTTCCCTCCCACCCGGTGTATTCCAAATGAGTTCATAGCCTTGTGCCCCGAAATCCGCTAACGGATTTGCCGATTGGGACCCCGCCATCCAGGTCCACTCCTTATCGCGTGGAGAGTACTTCCAAACATCATTGAGAAGACCACTGCCGGCTGAGGCATAACCATATCCGCCAAAGAACCAGAAATTTCCCAGCAGGTCCACTCCACCGGAAAACATATATCTCGCCCCAGGCTTGTTGCCTGTGTCCCCCTTCCCCACTGTCCCATAAACGCCGTTTGTATTCAGACTACTGTCGCCGCTAACCCAGGTCCACATCCCGGTATGCGGGTCATAGCTCCAAAGGTCATTCAGAGCACCGGACGTGGGATTATCGCTACCTTGCCACACGCCATAAAAATACCCTCCAAAGAGCCAGAACACGCCGTAGTGATCGACAAAACTACAAGCCCCGGATCTCGCCGGCGGTTCGTTGCCGGCCGCTGCCACTCCTTTTGTGCCATAGACGCCATAGTGCCCGGACATCTGCTCGCCGCTGACCCAGGTCCAGGTTTTCCCGGCTGCATTGTACATCCAGAGATCATTGTGCGACAATCCGGTGCTATCCTCGCCGCCAAACAGCCAGAGATTTCCGCCGGCATCCACCCAACTGGCATAACTATCCCTCCCGCCCGGCTGGTTTGTGGAATCCGGCACTCCTTGAATACCAAAATTAGGTGCTTGATTCACACCGATGGTGTCCTCGTACGCATTCCACCCTTTGACTAAATTGTTTTGGGCACCGGCCCCGGCGACCATGCCTATTCCCATGAGAAGGAGCCCAATCCGAAGAAAATTCCGCTTCAATTTCATTTATTTTATTGGTGTTTTTGGAGATCGATTGAAATTGGATATTGGCGGCCTCGGATATTGGGCGGTGCAAAACAACAATTTTATCCAGGGGAAGTCGATAGACCAAGTTTTACGAATAAGGAGAATAAGTTCTATCGTCCGCGGGTGGATCAAACGCCACCTGCATGTCTGCCATCGAATAGAACATTGCCTATTGACTATTGTCAGCGCTTTGATTTTCTTTGAACTGGAATATCCCTTGAATATCCGTTAATTCAATACCTTTTTATGAAAGCAAACCCCAACCACTATCCCGCGAAAAGATCGGCACGTATATTAGTATGCTTTTTGTTTTTTGCCTTGATTTTATCAAGGTGTCCCGCACAGGTATGCGCCGACCCGGCGAATGTCATATATGGTCTCACCAGTACAGGCAAGATCCGCCCCATTCATGTCGGCACAGGATTGGCCGACTCAGCCATTAATATACCGTTGGCTTCACCTTATAAGAATTCCCCTCCGCTCTCCAATGGAATAGGCTATGATCCGGTAAATGGGAATTTGTATTATTTCGCCAGTCCGCAACAGTTTTTATCCTTCAATTCTTACACCAATACGACGACGATCCTGGCGCCGATACCCGATTCCATTGATCCGAATGTGCTAAGTGCCTGCGTCAACGCCACCGGCACCGGCTATTATTGCCTCGACTCGGGCTTTGGCCTGTTATACTATGATATTGCCACAAATACCTGGACGTTAATAAGCCTGGTGGATGTGGACCATTATGGTAACAATTTAACAACCACTTTTAAGCGGATGAAGGGTGGAGATATGGCCTTTGACGCGGCAGGTAATCTATGGATGGTCATTGCCTCGGACTCGGCTTATGCCCTCTACTTTGCCGCCGGCCCGATGCCTACGACTCGCCAGCCCCACTTCCAGGTCATGCAGGTTATCCCGCCGACAACCCTTTACGAAGACGGCGGTTCCTTCGATGGGATCGCCTTCGACCCATCCGGCAATATCTATCTTTCGACCAATTCGGATCTCTATGAATTACAGAATGGTACCACCACTCTGACACATATAGGCTCCTTCCACCTGGATACCACGTCGGAAGCCATGGAGGATCTGACGTCGTGTAATTTCCCCGGTACCACGATCCTGCCGGCAACATACACGGCCTTTACGGCTGCTTTACGCCCGGACAGAACCGTACAACTCGACTGGCAATACGGGCAACCGGTCAGCGGCGGCTTTTCCATCGACCATAGCCCGGACGGACAGCATTGGTCGGGTCTCGGGTACGAAGCGGCCGCCGGCGACAGCTCTTCCACGAGCTATTCCTGGCTGGACGCGCATCCTTATGACGGCAGGAATTATTACCGCATCCGGCTGCAAAGCCCGGAAAATATGGGCGGCTATTCCCCCATACAGGTGATCGACGTGAGCGAAAACATAACGGTTACTGTTTCTCCAAACCCGGTGACCGATGTGCTGCATCTGCAATTTAACGCGAGCGAGGGCGGCGCGAAGGCAATACTCTATGATCCGTCGGGCAGGGCGATCCTGGAAACCGTCTTATCGATTGGGCCGAATAGCATTCCTCTCACCGGCCTGGCGCCGGGCATCTACCTCGTGTCCGTGGAGTTCGGCGATGGGCGCTCGTATACGCAAAAGATCATCAAACGATCGAACTAAAATGACAAAAGTATTAATCGTTACGACCAATGTGGGCCGGTATCAAAACCAGAGACTTCAAACCGGGCTTTGGCTGAGTGAACTCACTCATTTTTATCACAATGCCCGGCTGGCTGGTTTTGAGATGGTCATTGCAAGCCCCATGGGCGGCAATACACCCATCGATCCGGTAAGCACCAGGTCCAGCTACCTGGACAAGCTGACAAGATCGTATTTGACCAACCGGTCGTTCATGAACGGGTTACAGCATACCCTAAGCATAAATCAAGTCGCCAGGCAGGATTTCGATTGCATTTATTTAACGGGAGGACACGGCACCATGTATGACTTCCCTGACAACCCAACCTTGCGCTATATCATAAGGGAATTATACGAAAACGATCGCATCGTTTCTGCTGTTTGCCATGGAGTCGGCGGATTAATGAATGTTACCTTATCCAATGGCGAATACCTCGTGAAAAACAAAACCCTCACCGGATTTAGCTGGATGGAAGAGATCCTGGCCCGAAGGACCAAAGAGGTGCCATTTAACCTTCAGAAAGAACTAAAAAAAAGAGCAGCAGCCTATACAAAGGCGTTGTTGCCGCTAACGTCTAAGGTCTGCCAGGACAAGAACCTGGTCACCGGCCAGAATCCTTTTAGTTCAAAGGAACTTGCAGCTAAGGTGATCACAGCCTTAAAAATCAGAGCGTTGTTCCATTAGAATTTCGTCTCCCCTCTATAGAACTTTGCCTATCGACTATTGTCAGCGATTTGATTTCCTTTGAACTGGAATATCCGTTAATTCAATATCTCCTTATGAAAACGAATCCCATCCTCCGTCCTGCGGAAAGATCGATACGTATACTAGTATGCTTTTTGCTTCTTGTCTTCATTTTGCCAAGGTGTCCCGCACAGGTATGCGCTGACCCGGCGCATGTAATCTATGGTCTCACCGGTACCGGCAAGATCCGGCCCATTCATGTCGGTACAGGATTGGCCGACTCAGCCATGAATATACCGCTGGCCCCACCCAATCCGTCGAAACCTCCCCTCTCCAATGGAATGGGTTATGATCCGGTGAATGGGAATTTTTATTATTTCGCCAGTCCCAACCAGTTTGTATCCTTCAATCCTTCCACCAACACGACGACGATCCTGGCACCGATACCCGCTTACGCGGGCGTGCTAAGCGCCTGCGTCAACGCCACCGGCACCGGCTATTATTGTCTCGACTCGGGCTATGGCCTGTTATACTATGACATTGCCACAAATACCTGGACGATAATAAGCCTGGACGAAGTGGACCAATATGGTCACGACATAACAACCACTTTTCAGACGATGCCCGGCGGTGATATGGCCTTTGACGCAGCTGGCGATCTATGGATGGTCATTGCTTCGCCCTCGGCTTACGCCCTGTACTTTGCCGCCGGCCCGATGCCTACGACCGCGGTGCCCCAATTCCAGGTCATGCAGATCATCCCGCCGACAACCCTTTACGATGACGGCGCTTCCATCGATGGGATCGCCTTCGATCCATCCGGCAATATCTATCTTTCCAGCAATTCGGATCTCTATGAATTGCAGAATGGTACCACCACTATAACACATATAGGCTCCTTCCAGCTGGATACCGCGTCGGAAGTGATGGAGGATCTGACATCGTGTAATTTCCCCGGTACCACAGTCCTGCCGGCAACATACACGGCCTTTACGGCTTCTTTACGCCCGGATAGAACTGTGCTGCTCGACTGGCAATACGCGCAACCGGTCAGCGGCGGCTTTTCGATCGACCATAGCCCGGACGGACAGCATTGGTCGGGTCTCGGGTACGAAGCGGCCGCCGGCGGCGGCTCTTCCGCAAGCTATTCCTGGCTGGACACGCATCCTTATGATGGCAGGAATTATTACCGCATCCGGCTGCAAAGCCCGGACAATATGGGCGGCTATTCTCCCATACAGGTGATCGATATGGGAGAACCCACAGCAGTCACGGTTTCTCCAAACCCGGTGATCGATGTGCTGCATCTGCAATTTAACGCGAGCGGGGGCGGCGCGAAGGCAATACTCTATGATCCGTCGGGCAGGGCGATCCTGGAAACCGGCTTATCGGTTGGGCCGAATAGCATTCCTCTCACCGGCCTGGCGCCGGGCCTCTATCTCGTGTCCGTGGAGTTCGGCGATGGGCACTCGTATACGCAAAAGATCATCAAACGATCGAATTAATGCGATGATTACCTCCCTGATCAAATGACCGCAGGGCTTCCATTGCTAAAAGAACTTCTATTACGTACTAGAAGTTCTTCGAAATAGCATTCTATTACCGATAGATATTTTTGCAGGATGCACTCGCGCCGAGCGCTTTGCCATCTGTTGACGAAAAGATTCTTATGCATAAACTCTACCCTACTGCGCTTTTTCGCGGATTTCTCACCGGGCTCTCGCTCCTTTTATGTGCAACTGTTTTTTCGCAGTCTTCCATCACCATTGTAGATAGCCCCGCAGTTGGCAACGGCGTGATAGGTGTTGCCTATGGTCCCGTGACCTTCGCTGCGACTGGCGGTACCGCCCCTTATCATTTTTCTGCCATAGGCCTGCCCCCGGGCCTGACCCTCTCCGACTCCGGGGTGCTGTCGGGGACCCCAAGCCAGGCGGGGTCTTTCAATATAACAGTAACGGCGCGTGATGCGAACCTCGACACGGGTCAGATTAATGTGGGAGTGAAGACTTGGCCAAGTCACTCATATGGTCTCGGGACGCTTATTAGCATTCCATGGCGCCTTGCCATTGGGACTTATGGTACCCCGTATGGCATCGGCCTTGTGTTTGCCAACGGAACCCGGCCCAAAATTGACTTTGTCAGCACCGGTAACCCGAACGGCGTAGATGCCCCCCCTCCGGGCGTGAGTATCTCCAGCGATGGGATAGTATCGGGTACGCCTACCAAGGCGGGTGATTATGTCTTTGTCGTCCACGATAATACGCCTGAGTACTCAACCGTCGAAATGATCATCACCCCGGCTACACTGACGATCGTGCCCGCCGACACCAGCGCGACCTACGGGTCGATGATGCCTGCGCTGACGATTTCCTACAAGGGCTTTGTCTTGGGCGATAGTGTATCCAGCTTAACTACGATGCCCACGATAACCGCCAACGCCGCCCCCTTCTCCCCCGTAGGTAACTATGCCATTACGACGAGTGGGGCGGTTGCGCCTACTCATCAATCACCCAATTTTTATGAGTCACCCTACTATTCGTATGACATTCCGAATTATACCATCGCCTACGACACAGGCTGGCTGACCATCAACCCGGCGCCGCTGAAGGTGACGGCGAGCAACGACAGTATGACCTATGGAGGGAACTTACCCGCACTATCAGTGACCTATAGTGGCTTTGTCAATGGAGAGAATGCATCGGTTCTGGTTTCGCAGCCCACCGACTCGACGTCGGCAACCTCCGGCTCCCCGGTAGGAGTTTACCCCATCACCGCCACCGGGGCTGCGGATTCGAACTATAGCTTCACCTATGTTCCCGGCACACTCACCATCAACCCGGCGCCCCTGAAGGTGACCGCGAGCAGCGACAGTATAATCTATGGGGGGACCCTGCCTGCGCTGTCGGTCAACTATAGCGGCTTTGTCAATGGAGAGAATGCATCCATTTTGGCTAAGCAGCCGACCGACTCGACGTCGGCAACCTCCGGCTCCCCGGTAGGAGTTTATCCCATCACCGCCACCGGGGCTGCGGATTCGAACTATAGCTTCACCTATGTTCCCGGCACACTCACCATCAACCCGGCGCCCCTGACGGTGACGGCGGGCACCGACAGTATGACCTATGGGGGAACCCTGCCTGCGTTGTCGGTGAAGTATAGAGGCTTTGTCAACGGAGAGAATGCATCCATGTTGACTAAGCAGCCGACCGACTCGACGTCGGCAACCTCCGGCTCCCCGGTAGGAGTTTATCCCATCACCGCGAGCGGGGCTGCGGATTCGAACTATAGCTTCACTTACGTTCCCGGCACACTCACCATCGGCCGGGCGGCACTGAAGGTGACCGCGAGCAACGACAGTATGACCTATGGAGGGAACCTACCCGCACTGTCAGTGAGCTATAGCGGCTTTGTCAATGGAGAAAATGCATCCGTTCTGGCTTCGCAGCCCACCGACTCGACGTCGGCAACCTCCGGCTCCCCGGTAGGGGTTTATCCCATCACCGCCACCGGGGCTGCGGATTCGAACTATAGCTTCACTTATGTCCCCGGCTGGCTGACCATCAACCCGGCGCCGCTGACGGTGACCGCGAGCAACGACAGTATGACCTATGGAGGGAACCTACCCGCACTGTCAGTGAGCTATAGCGGCTTTGTCAATGGAGAGAATGCATCGTTTCTGGCTTCGCAGCCCACCGACTCGACGACCGCCACCTCCAGGTCCCCGGCAGGGGTTTACCCCATCACCGCCACCGGTGCGGCGGATTCCAACTATAGCTTCACTTATGTCCCCGGCTGGCTGACCATCAACCCGGCGCCGCTGACGGTGACCGCGAGCAACGACAGTATGACCTATGGAGGGACCCTACCCGCACTATCAGTGACCTATAGCGGCTTTGTCAATGGAGAGAATGCATCGGTTCTGGTTTCGCAGCCCACCGACTCGACGACCGCCACCTCCAAGTCCCCGGCAGGAGTTTACCCCATCACCGCCACCGGAGCGGCAGATTCCAACTATAGCTTCACTTATGTCCCCGGCACACTCACCATCGGCCGGGCAGCGCTGACGGTGACGGCCAACAACGACAGTATGACCTATGGGGGGACCCTGCCTGCACTGTCAGTAAGTTATAGCGGCTTTGTCAATGGAGAGAATGCATCGTTTCTGGCTTCGCAGCCCACCGACTCGACGACCGCCACCTCCAAATCCCCGGTAGGAGTTTATCCCATCGTCGCCGGCGGGGCGGCCGATTCGAACTATAACTTCACTTATATTCCCGGTACACTGACCATCACAAAGGCACCGCAGCAAATAACCTGGAACCAAAGTCTTCTATTTGGCTGCGATAGTACAAGACAACTCCAGTTGACCGCAACGGTCACCAGCGGATTGCCTATTACCTACACCAGTGCTGATCCAGGGGTGGCAACGGTAGCCGGGGACGCACTGACCCTTGTACAACCCGGAACGGCGATCATCACCGCAGCCCAACCAGGGGATACCAATCACCTGGCGGCGGCGGACGTTGCCAATACGGCTATCTATGAGTCACCGTCGCTTGTCAGACAACATTGGGGCGACGTGCTATTTTTCGATAATACCAGTGATCAGTACATCCAATGGCAGTGGTATAAGAACGGAAACCTGATCCCCGGCGCCGTCGATCCGTATTATAGTGAACCACCCGCCCTCAACGGTCAATACTATGTAATTGCCACGGACAACGCCGGGCATCCGGTTCAAACCTGCCCGCTTACGATTACGGGAGGCGGAGCGGTAGGCGGAGGCATCAAGGTCTTTCCCAATCCTGTGAGTGGAGGTGCATTCCTGTCCATCACCAGCAATTATACCACAGCGGCATTACAGGGTGCAAGGATGCAAATTATCGATATCTCGGGCAAAGTATGGAAGCAAATAACAAATGTCCAACCCTCCATGCAGGTGACCATGCCGGCCATGGGTGGCATTTATGTCATCGATCTTCAGCTGAGCAATGGACAAAAAGCAAGTGTAAACGTCCTCGTCAATGAATAGATTTCAGGATTTCAAAGCGAATGTAAAGATCAGGCTGTCCACTTCACGGATTTCCGTAATGTTATGTTATATCTATGGTGACATTTTTTCATTGATACCATCTTATCGGTTGGGTCCAATAGCATTAGTTGTACCGGTTTCCCCCCCGGCCTCTATCTCCCGTCCGTGCATTCCGCGATGGCCACTCGTTTATCCAAAAGATGCTGAAACGATCAAACGAATGCTAGGATCATTCTTTTAGAAACCTCAGCGTCGACCCATTCACAAGCCGCAGCAGATAGATACCACGGGCCAGTCCACTCAGGTCGATCGTCTGCTGCTGTCCGGTGATGAGGACTTCCCTGATGAGATGACCGCCGATGTCCAGCACGCTCAATGGCGTGTTCACCAGGCTGTTGTCCTTGAGCTGCAGGGTGACCATATCCCGCGCCGGATCGGGATAAAGACAAAGGCCGGCGGCCGGGGCCGCATGCAGGATGATGGTTTGGGAGTAGCCTGCGCTCCCGTCCTTGTCGACCATGCTTAACCGGTAGAAGAAAACGCTGCTTGCCGGCAGCCGCAGATCGGTGAAGGAATAGCTATTATTACCGCTGCCTGCCGCGGCAATTACAGCTATAGAGTCGAACCCGATCCCGTCGATGCTTCTTTGGACGACGAAATGATCGGTATTCAGTTCGTCGATGGTCTCCCAGCTCAGCAGGTTCTCATGCCCGTCGGCAACGCCGGAAAGCAGGACCTCCTTTATCGGAAGATTGCCGAGAAGAGAGGTGAGTTTCCATAGGTCGTTATAGGGATAGTTGACACCCGTGACCTGAGGGACGAGCCCGCCCATGAGCCAGATATTTCCCGAATTATCCATCCAGCCGCTTTGGCCTTGCCGTGCCCCCGGTTGAGCATTGGCCGTCTGAACTCCCTGGGTCCCGAAAACGGGCAGATAATTCTGTTTGGCAGGGCCGCCCATCCAGGTGAATTTGCCATCTGCCGGAGTATATTTCCAAAGGTCGGAATAGGCGTTTAAGCCGCCGGCCAGCCCGCCATAGATCCAGATATTTTCAGCGGCATCCTGAATAGTGATCTGTCCCGACCTCGACGGCGGAAAGTTAAGGACAGAGCCAACGCCCAATGTCCCATAATTGCCAGGATCGTGTGGCAAATTTGATCCGCCGACCCATGCCCATTCCAGTGTCAATTCTATGGGATCATAAACCAATTCCCAGACATCGTTATAGACCTGGCCGATTGCATTCTGCCCTCCAAAGAGGTACAAGTTTCCCTGGGTAGGATTCTGCGCATTAGGCGGATAATAAGTCCAGATGCTGGCCCCCTCCCTTGACCCCGGCGTGTAGGAATTTCCTTCGACATTCAGTGGCCCGTAGGCTACGTAGATGTCGGCTGTGCCGCTTCCTAAGGCCCAAGAGCCTGCTCCCGTAGAATCGAATTTCCAGATATCAGCCAGAGTGCCTATGTTACCCTTAGAGTCTATACCATGGCCTCCGTAGACCCAGAACAATCCGGTACTCTTGTCCACACAAACGGCTGCATTCATCCGCGAGCCCGGCTGATTCAAGGTACTATCCCCGCCGCTCCAGGCCCATTGCCGGGTGTTCGGAAAATATTTCCAGACATCATCCAGGTAGCCAGCGACACCTGATCCATTGAAAACTCCTCCACCATAGATATAAAAGTTGCCAACCCTATCCACCCAGGCGACTTGCCCTGCCCTGGCCCCGGGTGTGCTGCCGGGCGCTGCCGACCCCTTGACGCCATAGACGCCATTGCTGTTGGGGGTACTATCGCCGGCCATCCAATACCACCACCCCGTGGACGGATCGAATTCCCAAAGGTCATTGTAGGCATTACCATGGTTATCCTGGCCGCCAAAGATCCAGAACTTACCATAATTGTCTTTCCAGCTGCTGTGATATTCCCTTTTGCCCGGTTGGGCGTTAGTAGGCCATGGCCCCTGGAGTCCATGGTTACCGGGACTGTTGACCGAGCTGTCGCCGCTTACCCAGGCCAGCTGAAAAAGACTATTTTCGCTTCCTACGACGCTCCTCCATGGGTCGGTGCCCTTCCATAGGTCATTGTAAGTGTTCCCATTGACATCGATCCCGCCGAAGATCCAGTAGTTGTCTGAAGCATCGGCCATACCGACAGCCCCGATCCTAGACGCCGGAATGTACGCCAGGCTGGCCGACCCTTTCCCGCCGTAGATGCCAATGGTATCGACATCACCAAATCCATGAACGGCCCATTCATTGCCTTGCGGATTGTATACCCAGATGTCGTTGAGATAACCCAGCTGCTGGCGTGAATTGCCATAGCCCTGTCCGCCAAAGATCCAGATATTGCCCGCCGAGTCGAGCCAGCCGGCCTGTCCACATCGTGCGCCGGGCTTGTTCCTGGTGTCGAAATGATTTATAACGGAATTGGAGCTTAGCGTGAAATGATAGCTGCCGAAGCTATTGGCAGTATCATCCCCGCTGACCCAGGTCCACTGGTTTGTACCAGGATCGTATTCCCACAGATCGTTCAGGAAGCCGGGACGACCATTGCCATCATACCCCTGACCGCCGAAGATCCAAAATTTGCCGGCATGGCCCATCATCCCGCTTTGCCTATATCTTGCCCCGGGCACATTGCTGGCGGAGGGATTTCCCTCCGTTCCATAGTTCCCCCGGGCATTGGAGGAATTTCCTCCGCTAACCCAGGTCCACTGGTTTCCGACAGGATCGTATTTCCATAGATCGTTCAGCAGAACGGTGCCGGGCGCACCGCCAGTCGAAGTAGGCGAATTATCTCCGCCAAACACCCAGAAGTTACCAGATTGATCGACCCAGGAGCTGGAAAAGCTTCGGGCGCCGGGTACGTTACCGAAATTCGCAAACCCGGGGAAGGTCCCATAGTTGGCGGCGCCGTTGATCGTATCGCTGCCGCTGACCCAGGTCCATAGATTCGCAACGGGATCGTATTTCCAAAGATCATTCAAAAGCCCATAGCGGCCATTGTTATCGTATCCTGTGCCGCCGAAGATCCAAAAATTGCCGGAATTATCCACCCAGCCGCTTTGACCATATCGTCCCCCCGGAAGATTGCTTGCCTGGGTATAGTTCAATAAACCATAGGAAGCCTCGCCTGACCCGGCCTTACCCGAGCCGGTGCTGTCCCCGGCCACCCAGGTCCAGAAACCGGAGACCGGATCATACTTCCAAAGGTCGTTGTGCAGACCCTCGATGCCCAGCCCTCCAAAGACCCAGATCTTGCCCGATTTATCTATCCACATGCTGGAGCCCTGCCGCGCACCGGGTCTTAGATCGCCCGGTAAAAGGCCTTTGGGACCATAGACGGCAGCCCCCCCGGGAGTGTTGGAACCGCTAACCCAGGTCCATTCAAGAGATTGGCTTCGCATCCTTGCAGGAAGAAGGAGGAATGCTCCCGACATCAAAAAGATCAGCCAAAAAAGTTTGCCCATTGAACCCATATTATCCGCATTTTTTAGTGATGGAAGCGTTCCGGATACGGTGGTTTCGGATATTAGGCGGTGCAAAGCAACTATTTTATCCGGGAGGAGTAGATAAACCAGGGTTTAGCTATATAGAGAAGAAGTTCTATCGTCGAACGTTGTTCCATTGAAAAGCTTGGATCATCCCAATACTTCTACTTGTTATGCAGGTTGCTTTAGTAGAATTTCTATCAAACATGATTTTTCTTCGATTTAAATTCCCCACGTTGTGGGTCAACAAGATGATGGTGTACTTAAGCATAAAATGGACATCGATACTGAATACGTTCAATCGATATCCAGCAGAGAAACACGAATTCGAGGATGATAATACACCAATATCATTTGGAGCTTAAAATGGGCGAGAGGATGTATTCGAAAACGATAAGGTTGGCGCCCAATGCTGTGGGCGTTCCATGTTATTTTGAAGAAAAGAAGTTCAGGTAATAGAAGAGGAAAAGACAAGTTTGAGTGAATACGACAGCTACTAAAAAAATTTGGGAGAAGTAGAAACCTCTCCCGTTCATGAAACCCTAAAAACATGGGCGTGTGTTTACCCATATTGTACGTGTGCTTAACCCAATGAAAGCTAATTTATAAGAGAACTAATTTTTCATGATTTTGATCGTTGTCCCATTGACGAATTGCAACAGATAGATGCCGGCCGGAACATCGTGCAGATCGAAATATTGTTGTGGGGTCGTGATCATCTCCTCGCGGATCAGCCTTCCGTCAAGGTCCAGTAAGTTTACGGGGGTGTTCAGCAGATGGGCATCGCCGATACGCACCGTCGTTCCCTGGCTGGCCGGGTTGGGATAGGCGGCAAGACGGCTGCCACCCGGCTGAGTAAGAGAGATGATTTCAGAGTAGCTGCTATCGCCTTCGGCGTCTGTCATCCGCACCCGGTAGAAGACCGATTGGCCGGCCGGCGCGGCAGCATCCGTAAAATGATATTCGTGACCGCCGCTTCCGGCACCTGCTATATTCCCAAGCGCAGTCAGACTCTGGCCGCTCGTGCCTCTTTCCACCTCGAATCTCGTCCCCTGGCCTTCATCCGTAGTCTCCCAGGTCAAAAGATTCTTATCGCCCTGCGGCACGCCTTGAAGCTGGAGATCGTCGACATGCAACACGCTTATCGGGGTGAACTTCCACAGGTCATTAAGATTTTCATAACCGCCAAGGACCCACAAGTTACCACTGCCATCCACCCAGCCACTGGCATTATCCCTGGCAGGAGGCTCATTGGTGGCCGCTGCTACGCTCTTCGTGCCAAAGACGCCTGTGTTATTACGGACAGTAGCCCCATCGACCCAGGTCCACTGATTCGTACTCATCGTATATTCCCACAGATCGTTCTCGTTTCCAAAATGACCGGCTCCATCATAGCCCACTCCGCCATACACCCATAAGTTGCCGCCACCATCGATCCAGTTCACCATAGCTACTCTCCCTCCGGGCACAGTGGCCGATGTGCCAACCCCTTTGGTTCCATAGACACCGGAACTATTGGTAACGTTGGTTCCGCCGACCCAGACCCACTTGCCCGTGGCAGGGTTGAATTCCCATAGGTCGTTATAATAATTGGCAAGTGTCCTGCCGCCGAAGAGCCAGAAATTGCCGGAGCCGTCAACCCAGCTGGCATCACCATATCTTCCTCCGGGTTTGTTGCCCGCTGCCGGGACACCTTCTGTCCCATAAACAACCGCTCCTTCCCTCAGGCTGTCTCCACTGACCCAGGACCACTCACCCAAAGAGGGGTTAAACTTCCACAGATCGCCCAGATCACCACCGCTATCCGCTGCATCGAGACCTTGCCCCCCGAAGAGCCAGAAATTACCAGCCGCGTCCACCCAGTTGTTTTGATAATGTCTCCCCCCCGGCTTATTCGATGGCGCGAAAGTATTGCGGGTTCCATATACGCCGGCATTACCTGCAAATAGGGGAGCGAATGATACTATTATATTGTCTCCGCTGACCCAGGTCCATTGCCCGGTGACAGGACTATATACCCAAAGATCGTTCAGGTAACCCTGGATACCATTCGCATCGATACCACTGCCCCCGAATAGCCAGAAATTGCCGGCAGCATCCACCCAGCTGGTTTGCCCTTCTCTGGCCCCGGGCTTATTAGCCGGTGACGCAACCCCCTTCGACCCATAGACGCCCGCATTGTTTACAGTATTGTCGCCGCTGACCCAGGTCCACAGGTTCGTGGTTGGATTGTACCTCCACAGATCGTTATACAGGTCAAAGGAGGAACCATTGAAAGCTTCACCGCCAAAGACCCAAAAATTACCGGAGCCATCCATCCAACTGCTTTGGGCACTCCGCATTCCAAACTTGTTGCCGGCTGCCGCCACTCCCTTTATTCCATAAACGGATGGATTGTTGGCCGTACTGTCACCGTTGACCCAGGTCCACAGACCGGCAATCTGGGCGTCAGCCGGGATACTACCAAACAAATAAATAATAATAAGAGGAACCTTCAGCGGATGTATATTCCGCAAAACGCGTAGGGTCGATATAATTACTTTAACTTTGGTCTTCATAGAAAGTACGGTTGGATTCTGGAACAAAGATGCTCTCCATTTGCCCGCATTCCTATAGAAATGTATCGTTCAGGAAATAGAAAAGCTTCTACCCCCCCTCCTGACTATAGAGATAGTTCTAAACCGAAATAGAAATCAGTTGAATTAGCCGGATAGGATCGCGTACTTATTTTGTGGCACTATGAATAACCATCCCTCCCTATCTGTAGGACGAAAAGGCTGCCTACTCATCGATCTTTACTTACATATCTATCCTTTTTGCTTATATTAGTGGCAATGGCTCGTTTAGTCTCGACGATCGTCCTCCTGTTTTTTCTCGGTTTGCTGCCTGGCATGCGAACTTGCGCCCAGGATTTTGTACACTGGCACCTGGTAAAAAATCTCAATGTCGCCAATGGACTGGAACAGAACACCATCCGGTCGATCTATTTCGATAAGCACACTGGTTTCGTCTGGCTGGCCACAGAAGGCGGACTCATCAGGTATGACGGCGTCGACACAAAATCCTATACCATCCGCAACTTACCTCTTCTCAGGTCGTCGAGGATATTCGGCTTTTGCCAGACGAATGACGACCACGTGCTGGCTATAGAAAAAAGCGGTACGGTAATGGAGATCAATAGCAATGACGCCTTCATTCGCTCCGATCTGAATATGGGCTGGATGAATGCATTGGACCGTTTGATCCGCAATCTTGCCTCCATCGAAAGGGAGAAGAATAATTCATCGAAGACGATTGCCTATGCAACGCCCGACTTCAATAGCCTGGTCTGGCTAAACGATTCCTTATGTCTGACAAGCTCGGCCACGCACTTCTATATTTTCAACGGGACCACCCTGGTACACGATTGGAAGAAACCAAAACCCGGCAATGCGACATTCCTCCTCGACAAAGAAAAGGTATATATCCTGAACGGCGATGCCACCGGCATCTCGCTGGAACTGCCAGGCCTCCGCATGCAAAAGATAAGCGCGCCACAGGACATCTTTAAAAAAGGGAAGCCCCAACTCTTCCAGTTCTCCAATGGTGTTCCGTTACTGTTTAACGAAGGCAAGGTCTACCGCATCCGTTTTGAAGGCAACCAGGTGACAGCCGAATTCCTGGCACAGCTGCCCGACTGCCCTGAAAACGTCATATCACTCGTCTACGATCCTGACAACGAACAGATCTATTGCGGCACACCGAGCAACGGGCTCTACATTTATAAGAAGTCCCCCTTTTATACCTATCAATTCGGAAAGCCCTCCGGGCCAAACAAACAGCCGGTCTATAACCCCTATCTGGATAACATTTATTCCTGCCTGCTGCTCAATGATAGCCTATTGCTGACCTCCTCGTCCGTATTGGTGAACCTGCATACCCGGGCCACCAAGGTTTTGCCGGCGCATTTTTACAACCTCACCATGGCCGCCAAAGACGGCTATGTACTCGCCTGGATTTACGCCCACGTGCCAGATGGCTTGTTGGTGAAATTGAAGGCCTCCGATCTGTCCGAGGAAAAGACATACCCCGCCATCAGGAATGTCCATGCCATATACAAAGCCAGCAATAACGAGATCTGGGTAGCAGACGCCGATTTCCTCTACCGCGTGCGTGGTGACTCCCTGATCCCTTTCTTCGATTTGCGCAAGCTCCCAAACGCCCCGCCGGACGGGTTTCAATACCTCTTCGAAGCGCCTCGAAGCCATTTCATCTTCGGCGCCAATGCCAACACCGTATGCCGGATAGATACGGCAGGTCACAAGGTTCAGACCCTCTTTCATCTCGACCGGTCTATCATCCGCATGCCCTATATCGATACGAGCGGCCGCTGTTGGGTCCCGACATATGGGGACGGCATTTACTGTTACGATCTGCGGGAAAACCGGCTCTATAAGCCCTCCATTGCGAATACGCCGGGACTCGCTCACAGTCATTGCTTTATCGACGACGGGGCCGGCAACTTCCTGATACCTACCAACAATGGGTTGTATCGTATCAACAGAGAAGCGCTCAATGCCGCCTGCCGAAAACCCGGGACATCCCTGGTCTATCAGTATTTCGACGTAACCAACAGCCTCAGCGGCAATGAATTCAACGGCGGCTGTTCACCCGCCTACAATAAATTACCAAACGGCGATCTCCTCCTGCCATCCCTCAACGGGCTGGTCCGGGTTTCCCCATCTCTCCTGTCCGAACCCATCGCCTATCCCCTGTTCATCGAAAACATAACAACACCGGATTCTCTTTATCCCTACAGCAAGTCCCTCAATTTCAGACCTTCGGAACGGTTCCTCAGCTTTGCATTAAGCTTTGGCCAGTGGGACTATACCAATTTTTCCGGTATCTATTACCGTCTTGATGGTGCAAAGGATTGGACCTACCTGCCCACTGGCGACCGAAAGATCCGGCTTGCCTACCTGACCGGCGGTGATCATATCCTGGAGATAAAGAAACAGTTTGGCCTGTCCGGCGGCAAGATATCCACGCTGACCATTCCCTTCACGGTCGGGCGGAACCCTTCGGAAAAACCCGTGATCTGGTTCCTGACAGCCCTATGCTTTGTCGGCTTCATCTGGCTGGTCGCCTATCTGATAAATGTGCAGCTGAAGCTGAAAAATATAACGCTCGAGGAGAAGATCCGGGGGAAAACGGCCGAACTGGTCGCCAAGAACCGCGATCTGGAAAATACCCTTTTAAAACTCAATGATGCATTCGGGCGATTGGAGAAACAGGGGCTTTTTCAAAGAAAGCTGATCGCGTTGATCAATCACGATATCATGGTGCCTCTCCGCTATATCTCCAAAGTATCGACGCAGTTGATTAACTATCGGGAAAAGCTGAGCAAGAAATCCTCCGAAGAGGCGATCGAAGAAATAAACACCACCTCCATCGGGCTATCCTACCTAAGCGAGAATATCATCCAATGGATCACCTTGCAGGAAGAGTCTTATGAACTCAAACCCTCAAGCTTCAACCTGCGAAGGTTGGTGGATGAACTGCTGATCCTGCACAGGCATCTCGCCGACGAAAAAGGGAATACCATCGACATCGGGATACCCGATTCCTTTGTTTGTTTTCACGATCCGGTGCTTGTCCGCGTCATTCTCCACAACCTTCTGCTCAACGCCAATAAATTCACTTCACAGGGCACGGTAACCGTTACAGCATATCCCCAGAATGGCGAGATCTGCCTGATCATCAATGATACCGGCATGGGGATGTCGCCGGAAATGGTCGTAAGGCTGAACGACAGGGAGCCCGTCGATTCTAACATAGGCACTAACGAGGAAACCGGCTGGGGCATCGGCTACCGGCTCATCATGGAAATGCTGCGCCTAAGCCGGGGAAAGATGCATATCGAAAGTGCCCGTGGACACGGCACTTCCATAACCATTCTCCTCCCACCGCTCTGATTTGACATATTAAAAAATTTGATCTATATTTATCGTATGAAGAAGGTTCTGCTGGCGGAAGATCACTCCATTGTTATCAAAGGCTTGAAGCTCACCTTTGAAACAGAATTTCCAGGCTATGCGCTGGATATCGTGAAGACAAGTGTCGATCTGATGAAAGCGCTGAAAGCGACCCCGTATCCGATGGCTATCATTGATCTTCAACTGGAAGACGGCGATACGCTCCATCTCATCACCGACGTCGTCAGCCTCTACCCGGAGCTGCGTGTGCTGGTATTCTCCGGTAACCCGGAGGCCCTGTATGCGCAGAAATTATACAATGCCGGAGTCAGGGGCTACCTGAATAAGCAGTCTCCTGATGAGGAGGTGGTCGAGGCGATCCGGCTGATCCTCTCCGGCAAGATCTATCTGAGTGAAAATTTCAAGAACATCATCACCAGCCGGAAATACGGCGGAACCACGGAGAACCCCTTCGAAAAACTATCCGGCCGCGAGACAGAGGTGCTCCATCTGCTCATCAGCGGTAAAAAGCCTTCCGAAATATGCCAGGAGCTCAACCTGCAAGCCAGTACGGTCGCCACATATAAGATGAAGATCTTCAACAAGCTCAATGTCAAAAATGTGATCGAGCTCACCCAGCTGACCAGCAATTTCCGGTAAGAACGGATGATAACGGATAAAGCCGGAAAAACCATCCTGATAACGCCGCAAAACCAAAAGGTGACCCTTCAGGGGCCACCTCCGCGCTTGCCGCACAGTATGGAAATACCGATCAAGCTTGAATCCTGCTGTTAACGTTTCCCTCTGGCATACGGATTTTGGATGGTTTTGTTCATGGAATACGGATCTTGGACGAGATGGTTGTGTTCATGGATACGGATCAGGACGAAATGGTCTTTCATGAAATACGGATCAGGGGTTGGATTGGTTTTTCGTTTTGGATACTGGATCGGATTTTCATTTTAGGTACCGGATTGGTTTTTCACTTTTGGACGTCGGATCTTTTTTCATAGGTCAATTAAACGGATTTTTCAAGGGACATTGCTTTGGTTTTTGCCGGATTTGAATCTTAAAAACGTGGGACATTTGAGATGCTTATTTGCTTTGACAGGACAAAGATCGCATCGATATGTTCGATACCCTTTAGAAGGGCTACGATCTTTCGTTAGCAAACATTCTACACTATATAGAATTACTTCTAATAACAGCATCGAATCAGGCGTTTTTTTCACGGCCAGCCTGCCATTCATTAAGAAAATACCGCCGTTCACCAAGTTCTGCTTGCGCCGGTCTGACAACGCGCTATCTTGGTGCTATGACAAAGATAATCCTGTTCATTGCACTGCTCGCCACGATGCCAGTACATCCTATAACGGGCCACTGGATCGCAGCCGGTCCCAACAATACAAAGCTCTTCATCGATTTCAACAAAGACGGCACCTTCAAGGTTTACTCCAAGACTGCGACCGAAAACTCGGGCCGCTACCATACAAGCATCGATACTATTTTTATGTACGACAATAACTGCGGTACGCAGGTGGGGGGTAAGTACCTGCTTCATTTTTACGGCCCGGACTCGGTATCCTTTTCCCTGTTGCAGGATTCTTGTGGCGAACGGGCACAGGAAGTCAATGGCGCCCGAATGAAAAGGGGTTAAGAGCCCCGGTAATCCACCTGCTGGTAGAATCTAAGGGAAGCAGCCGCTATCTGGAGAAGACCCCATCCTGTAAGTAACCGGTATGGGGAATCAGGGATTTATTCTAAAAGTATTTGCCAGTTCTTTCAATTCCAGGGTGTTGTGCACATTTAATTTGTCAAATATCTTCATCTTGTAGGTAGCGGTTGTGCTCGGTTGGATATTGAGCTCACGGCAGATATCGATCGATCGCTTTCCCAGGATCAGCAGGTGCGCCACTTCCATTTCCCTGAGGGTAAGCTTCTCAAAGGGATTGTCATATCGGCGATTTTGGTCCTTTGATAACAAGTAGGTTTTAAAATGTTCACTGACATAAGTCTTTCCGTCCAGGATCAACCGCAGCGCATGGATGATCTCCTTGTCTTCGGTCTGCTTATGAAGATAGCCTTTGATCCCCTCGCGGTATAAACGTTGAGCGTACAACTCTTCGGGGTTGGCGGAAAACACCATGATCTTAAGCTCGGGATAGATACGATGGATGTCGGTGATCAGATGCATCGTATCCCCGTCTTCCAGTTGAAGGTCGATGATAGCAAGTTGAAAATGATTGACTTGCAGCAATTTCATGAGTCCATCAGTAGTCTTGGTCACCTCCAGCGAACAATCCGGAAATTCAGCTTCGAAGATCATCCGCATACCTTTGATCACAATCGAATGGTCTTCAGCGAGGAGGACTTTAATCATATCATCAAAGTTCCCTACATCGGGGCGATATGGGTATAGAAATTTTTCTATGATACAAACGAATTTTTTTTATTAAAATCTCAAAACCAGCTACAAAAAAGCAAGGGATATAGATATACCCCTCTTTGGTAACCCAAACCAATATCCACAGGTAGGCTCTACCTGTCTAAAACTAACCGTAGTTCGTTATCAAGAGATAAAAATTCATCCTCCGGCAACTCCAGCCGTAGAAGCTTAATGGCATGATTGAAAAGTGTATCCGACGCGACTTGCCGGAAGCAGATTAAAAATCGAACCCGTTCGATAGGCCCCTGTGCCGGTGTGATGAATTTGACCCAGGTGAGCAACGCATCGGGTGGATTTCGTTCGATTATCCTGTACCTGTGCTCCATCAATTCCTCATCCGTAAAATGCTTCCACAACAGCAACTGGGTCGCAATCTCTTCTTCAGCGATATGTAGGAGGTAGTTGGCGTGGTACTTGCTCAGCAATAGGTGGAACTCCGCCCCCAAATCATCGGCTTTCTTGTCCATTTTGACGTCCGAATAAATCCTCGAAATGAAGTCCTCGATCGAGCGTTGCTCAAACTGCAACCGGTCATGACCAGCCCGGTCGGCTTTCGCACATCCAGGACATCTGACATCCAGTTCAGCGAGCGCTATTTCATTCTCGGTCTCAATGTAGATCGTCAGGATTCGGAACACTTCCCTGCCCAGGTCGAATAGCCGCTCCACCTCGTTCCACACGCTATAGTTTGTTTTACCGCTTAGGAACTGCAACTGCGAAAGCGCATTCCTCAAGCCCTTGTGCGGGGCATCGTATACATTCATTCTGCTCATATCGGGCGGTTTCAGGTTCTGACAAAGGAACCTCTTTAATGACAAATCGGGTCTAGGATAAGCTCTACCGTTACATAGAAATAGTTTCGTTCTTCGTAAAACCAGCCTAAAAACAAGCTAAAACAGATCGA
>Ga0206897_1030_pt1 | contig 40553 bp, 50 predicted proteins | sample Alteio_BWOrgHeat_49_FD_152972 | JGI IMG/M metagenome (GOLD analysis project Ga0206897, IMG submission 152972) | Enriched cells from forest soil in Barre Woods Harvard Forest LTER site, Petersham, Massachusetts, United States -... | ecosystem: Environmental > Terrestrial > Soil > Temperate forest >... | reverse complement strand
ATTAGAAAATTCAGATGCGGGATTCAAGGGTCCTACAACTACAATTCCAAAACCAAATTCTCCAAGAAGTGTTGCAGTCACTCTACGACAAAAATTTGATCTTTATGCAAACATCAGGCCAATCAAGACATACAAGAGGATAACTCCGGACAAGACACTTGACTTTGTGTGCTTTAGAGAGGCAACTGAGGGGCTCTATACTGGAATTGAATTCAAGGTATCAGATGATGCTGCAATTGCAATTAGAAAGATTACAAGGCAGGGAAGCAGCCGTTTTATCAATTCTGCAATATCATGGGCAAAAAAATATCACATGAGCAAAATGGTTGCAATAACAAAAAGAAACATTCTCAAAGTTACTGATGGAATTTTCTGGGAAGAAGTAGAAAAGGCTGTAAAGGCAAATCCTGGAATATCTGTTGAAGAACTCTACATAGACAACATGACACAGCAACTTGTCATAAAACCAGAACAGTTCAATGGTGCAGTTTTGGTAAGCACCAATCTATTCATGGATATAATATCAGAATTGGCCTCTGGCATAATTGGGTCCATTGGATTGGTATATTCAGCAAACATGGGAGACAGATTTGCCATGTTCGAAGCTGCTCACGGTAGTGCACCGTCGTTTAAGGGATTAAACAAGGTAAATCCAACTGCTGCAATTTTATCAGGAGCATGGATGGTGGAATATCTAGGAGAGACCCACATCAAGGATGCAATCTTTTCTGCCACGGATCAAGTAATCAATGAAGGCAAGTATGTTACATTTGACATTGGCGGCAGTGCAACTACTACACAGATGACAGAAGCAATAATAGAGATTGCAAAACAAAAGTTACGAAAATAATTTACAACTTTAGACCAGACTTGGACAAGACTACAATAGATACTAGTGATACCATCAAAGCAAGACATGATGCAGTACCAAACTCTGGAACGCTTGCAGTGTTGTCAGATATTGTAAAGTTTTGGTGTATGATTGGAACAGGTTCATTTTGTACAGGAGTAGAAGGTGGTGGGATAGATATTAGATCAAGCGATCTGTCATCATTTGCATTCATGTCACCTGCATTGTTGGCAGAATTTGCATCAAAGAATAATTGGTATTGTCCACTAGGTGCATTTGCCCACACAAATGTTACAGGAACAATCTGCTTTGCAGGAATATCTAATTTAATTAGATTGTTGTAAAAAAGCGAGGTTTGGTTTTTTATTTTTAATGTAAATATTATAGAAACAGCATCAGCGTTTCCTGTATTTTGAATCTGCTTTGTTATGACAATGCCATTTGAGGTATAGTTTTGTTTTTCAACTTGGAGTGAATTAGGAACCCAAGAGAGTTCTGCATGTGAGAATCCTTTTGATACAACAACCAATCCAGATGGCCACATGTCTGTTTTGTCATAATAGCTGTACTTGCCAACAGTACCAAAGAACTGGGTAAATGACTTGCCAGGCATGATGACTCCGCTGTCAAATATGCCCTGAGGGCCATAGTTTGACGTTCCAGTGGTCACAGTGTGGGTTCGATTGTCTTGGTTTATCTAGGTGACAGTATCTCCAACAGAGACATTTACCTGAAATGGATTATAGCATGAGAGATTAGGCCTACAGTGGTTTTCAGTTCCATTTACTATGGTCACTTGAGTATCATATGCCTGTACGTTTTGAGATAATACCAAACAACAAATTGTAATAGCAACAATACACACAAGATGTGAAAATCTCAACAATACCAATTATTCACCTGGACAGATAAACCAGATGCACTTTTTGTGAGAAAATCATATTAGGATTCATGTCAGTTCTTTGTACATTCTATAATTATCAGCTCTTCGTAGAATAATTTCTTTTTTGCTGCAATGTTTGTATCAAATCCAATAGACTGGCATAGCTGTATGAGGGCATCATAATCTGCAAGAGAGGAGGTAAGAAATATCAGCTTGCCATTTTTTTCAATTAGATTGCTGGCAGATATTATTATCATGCTTGGAATATCTACTCCATCATGCAATCCATCCACTGCAGGATCAAGTAGCTCATCAGACGGCAAGTATGGCAAGTTGCATACAATCAGATCAAAACTATACCGTAATGCATCTGCAGCATTACAACAAATACAATTGTCTACAGTTTCATGCGCTTTTCTCAGGGCAGAAATGTTTATGTCTGTTGCAACAACAAGTGGAAAATTCTTGGATAAAGTTTTTGCAATGATTCCAGAACCAGTTCCTATGTCAAGTGCAGACTTGCCTTGTTTATTTTCTAGAAAATCTGCAAGAAAGAACGAGTCTTCTGCTGGCACATAATAATCACTTTGTGATTCTTTTTGCAATGTCTATTATATCTCCATCAGGCATCTCTTCGAGTCTCTTATCTGAATCAATCTCTATTCCCATTTTTTTTCCAATGTGTCGTATGGTCTTTCTTTTAAATGAAAATAGTTTGTTCACAGTGTCTATAATTTGGTCTGAGAGCACATGCTTTTGGGTAATTGATACTACAACTGAATCAACTTTTGGGGGAGGCCGAAAATTTGTTTTTTTCACATCAAGAATACTTTCAATGTCAAGACAATAGCTTGCAATAACAGATATGGCCCTTCTCTCTTTGCCATCTTTTTTGGCAAGTTTTTGGGCAAATTCCTTTTGGACCATTATAACAGCACACTTGAACTTTCTTTGTACAAGCCACTCTATTGCAGTACGGCTCTCAGAATATGGAAGATTTGAGACAAGTACTGTAAACTCGAGATCTTTCTTGAAAGCATCACCTTTTTCCACGACTAGATTTGGCAGGTGGGAAAAAGCATCTAGTGCCTGTGAGTATAGCACTGGGTCTTTTTCAACTGAAATAACCTGTTTTGCATTCTTGCAGAGAAGTGGTGTTAGGATGCCATGGCCTGTTCCTATCTCAAGAACAATGTCGTCTTTTTCTATATGGGCAGAATCAACTATTGATTTTGCAATTGATTCTGATGCTAAAAAGTGCTGTCCAAGTAACCTGCGCTTGATCATTTTCTAACAAAGAGACTCATCCTTGTTTCTCCTGTTATCTCTTCGATGATTCTCTTTGCAATCTGTTTTGCTGGCTCTTTTAGTCCGACTCTTTCTTGCAAGTCCTTAAAGTCTGTGAACTGTTTCTTTTCCCTTTCTTCTAGCATTGTCTTCATGTAGGTTTTTCCAATTCCGGGTATTAGCTCAAGTGCATGTATCCTTGGAGTGAGTGGTTGTGCGTTGTTAAGATAATCAATGAATCTTTTTTCGTTTTGCATAACAATTTTTTCTACCACTGCATTTAGTTCGCTCTGGGCAGAAGAAGATATTTGATCATGCTCTAGCCTGCCAAGAACTGAAAGAATTTTTGTTCTGCCTTCTTTACCAATGTAAACTCGCTCTCCTATCTCAAAGGTAGAATTTGGTAATGCTAATAATTCAAGTATGGTAAGTCTTTCTTCTCCAATAGCTGTAACAATTATTCCATCTCTGCCTCGTACTGTAGTCGACTTGCCTCTTGTAACAAAATCTAATACGTATGCGTATTCCTCATACTTTCTAGTTTGAGTGTGTTCCAAGAAAACCGGACTCCTAAAACTTAAGAGTTCTCCTTGATTATCTTTAGCATCTTGTCGAGTGTCTCAGCAAGAATTAGTTTCTTCCAGCCAAAAGTAAATGCTCGCAATTCAGCTTCAGTACTTGGGAGATTATTTACAATTTCTACTGCTTCTTCTTCTAGTATGCCACATTCTTTTACTAGTTGCTGTTTGAGTTTCTTTGCAGCCTTTGCATCAATTTTTGAAAACTTTGTAACATAATCATATGTCCATCTTTGAATTTGGTCCATTGATTCAGTGTCAACTTTTTCCATAATCTCTTTTACCTCTGGAATTGAAATACCCTGTTTCTTCTTTACTTCTTCCATCTATACAACACCAAATGGTTTGATATGATCTAATCTAGTGATTAAGGTTTTTGGCCTGTTACCAAGCTTAACTATCAGTTTTACCGTTCTACGACCAGCTTCTGTCACTGTTCCCACCTTTCCATGATATCTTCGGTGTGGCAATGCCTTGTGCTGTGAAGGATCTATGATTACCAAAACTTTGTCGCCTACAGCATATTCTCTTAGCAGAAAAGAGACGCCTCTGACCTTGTCCTTAGTCATGACTGATCGTGACTTGTGCATAAAGCCATGTGAACGACCCTTTGGTTTCTTAGTAGTCATTAATCGTTAAGACTTGAGATGACCATAATTTAACACTTACTGGATATAAAGGAAAAAATTAGTACGAAATGGAAGGCTGCACTTCCATTCCGGGGACAGGATGACAGACCTATTCTTCAGCGTCTTCTTTCTTTTTCTTCTTTGTCTCATCCTCTGGATCTGCAACACCACCTTCAGTTAGTGTGTACAGAACCTCTTGTTCGGGATGATGTGGGCTGTCAACCATTCTGGCAATTCGTTTCTTGCCTGATTTCTTGAGGTATACACGGTATGTCGAGGCGTGTGCCACAACGTTTCCTCCAACAGGTCTTGTTGGGTCACCAAAGAATTGGTCAGGCGATGACTGGACTTGGTTTGTTGCTATTGCTGCAATATTGTAGGTTTCAGCAGTTCTTGAAAGCAAGTGCATGAATTTGTTCAATCTCTGTTGTCTTACAGAGAGAGTGCCTCTGCCAAGGAATTCTGCTCTAAACAGTCCTACTGCAGAGTCTACAACAAGTAATTTTATTTTACTTTCTTCAATTACAGGACCTGCTTCTTGCAAGATTAATTCCTGGTGAGCACTATTGTATGCTCTTGCTACTATGATTCTGTCAAGAACTTTTTCTGGATCAAGACCTTTTGCTTTAGCAATTGAAACAATTCTTTCAGGTCTGAATGTGTGTTCGGTATCAATATACAAGACGCCGCCATCCAATCCGCCTTCTTCTTTTGGTTTTTGAACAGTTACACATAATGTGTGACAAAGTTGTGTCTTGCCAGCACCAAATTCACCATAAACTTCTGTTACGGCTTGGGTTTCTATTCCGCCATCAAATAAAGTATCAAGGGCATTGGTTCCAGTTGTGATCTTTCCAATATCTTGTCTTCTTTTATAGATCTCAGTTGCTGTGACAAATTCTTTAGCAATTTGGCCATTGTCAATCAGTTGCTGTCTTGCTTTGTTTACAAGATTTACTGCAGCATCAAGATCCATACCAGTAATTTCTGATATGTCCACTGGTCCTCTTATAACAAGATCCATTATGTTATGGATTCCTGCATCACTTAGCTTCTTGGAAGTTACTGGGCCTACCCCATCTAGATTTTCTAATCTTAAATCGTCCATCTTACCGTATGTTACGGTACCAGTACCTAATAAACTTACTGCGTCAAGGTTCTGTACAAACGGTGGGACATTCATTGACTTTTTCTCCTTGTCAACAGTCGGCTCATTCTTGCCTATTTTATAAAACTAAATAATTTTTCAAAAAAAGACACAATTGTTTTCAATACGTCCACCTTGTCTTGTGCCTCACCTATTGCATTTGTAGAAGTCTGGATGTTTGAGGTTGAATTTGGAATAGGTGATGTCAGTGTATTGTGCATTTGCATTCCTGCACTGATGCCTAATATCACAATTATCAAAGCAATTACAATTACTGCTATAATCACAAAAGGAAGCAAATTGTCTTTTCCACCTGTTTTGATCTAAACATAAAATCAATCAACAATAGTTTCCATTTTGTTAAATCGTTCTTTTTCAATAATTTTTTTATCATCTCTGATTATAACAAAACTGTTATCTTCAACAGAAATACCAATAGGCATATCAAAATTACACCCTTCACCTAAAGCAATGCTTCTTTCAGATCCATTTTGACCTCTTAGCGATAATTTCTGATCTTTGAAAGTAGCATTACATTTTCTAATTGGTTTAGATGGAGAATGTACCATTATGTGCCATTCACCACGTTCTTTAACTCTTTGAAATTTACTAAATTTTGCATTACGATCTTTTCTATCCAGTAAAATTTTACTAATGTAATACACACTGGCAATAATTCCACCTATAATTGGAACTATAATAGATAGAACTGCTATTGGATCATTAAAATCAATCAAGTCTTTCAGTTTGATTTACTTGCATTTTGAATTAAGGTTTTCCACTTGTCATTGTCTTGAATTATTATTCTACACATTTCACTAGGAGTCTTACCATCTAAAGCCATATGAGGTCGAATATAGTTATGATAAATCTGATAACCATTAATCAAAGGTGAATCATCTTTCTTTAGACCTCTAGCAACCTTTCTCTATCTCTAAACTCTCCATTCATTCTCTCCATCTTGTTATTGTGATCACCCTCGGTTGGTAGAAATTTATGAACGTCTAGTTTTCTTCTTCTTTTTGTTTTTACTAGATCGGTAGGCAAAAAAGCCAAGCATTGCGCCAATAATAACAGTCGCTGCAACTATCCCCATTAAAATTGATGGACTGACATGAGAAGCATCCATAGAAATCAGGTATTGAAACCAAGTTAATTAAGGAACTGTTATCTTCAGTTAGTGAAAATTAAGATTCTTCTACGCTTCACTGATTAATTCAATGAATTTCTCTATCTTGTGGTCTTCCTCAAGACCCGTTAATTCATTTTTGATTTTGCTTATAGGATGTAGGTATTCACCATCAAATACTTGTTTTAATGCAGAGTTTAGAACATCAGGTTTTCCATAACAATCTGAAAATGTCATGTGGTAAGTACCAAGTATTTCTGCTATTTTGCTATGATTACTGACACCAAATTCCATTAAGACTTTTTCTATAATTACGCCAACGGCATTTCCAATTAGTTTTTCACTATCCCTCATTTTCCTTATCCATTGTACGGGATTTTATACGATTAAAAAGAATTGTGATGCCAAAGTACTTTTCATTCTACAATCATCATCATTCCATTAACATAGTTAATCGAGTCTTTTATACAGCAAAAGACCAATTATTGGTGGAACCGTGGATGTGTCTTCCAGTGTACGATCACACCATCACTATGACACAAGTCCCTAATATCCACGGTTTCAATTTTATTTTAGAACAGAGAATCTTACCAGGTTTTGTATCGATTTAGCACATTTGCCAGTTCAAAATGAACGAACACATTCTTTTCAATACAGGTATCATAAGAGATACTGCAGATTCTATACTGGCGGGATTGTTCTTTGGGCCAAACACCCAAAGGGCAACCGCTAGAATCTGATTATTTTTTTATTTTATTTATCAACGATGTAATCAGGTGTCCTTTGAACAGAAAATCAGTGATCTTGTATCCAAATACAGCAAAGGCAATAAACAATCCACCAGTAGGAAGGACTAGAAGAGTATTTCCCAAAATTAGTGCAGATTTAACCGAGGCATAGCCTGAAAACATGACAAAGCACAGCAGAGCAAACCCCAATACTTCAAGGGCAATCGTTCTATTAGACAAGACAGTAGGTCTTAGCGTCAAGATAGAATCGTACCAATTTTCAGATTAAAGTATCAAGGTAGATAATTTTTGACAGCAGGTCAGATCAAACTAGTTATAAAATCAACATACAACAAAAGATCGTAATTATATTTGACTGATAATTTTTAAAATTTATCTTCTTTTTCGTTGGCCTGGTTTGTTTTGCCCTGGGACTCTTTTTAGGATGAATCTTTTTCTGAAATTGTCCTTGTTTCGTGTAATGGATATAGTTCCATGTCGTTCTCTTGATGGAACCTTTGGAGTTTGTCCTCTTACTTTTCCTGCTTTAGTAAGCGATCCGTGAGTTGGCACGAATAAACTCTCCTTTAATTCAATTTATGTATTTGGTTTGGGAAAAAACTTACCAGTATTTTGTCTTGATGGTCTCAATTACTCGCTCGTGTTCTGGACCCTTTCTTCTTGCATATTTTTCCATTGCAGTCAATGGGACACCACCTAATGCTCTTGCAAGACCAGTGAACGCCTTTTTCTTCAAGGTATTGTTGCTTCCAGTTTTATCCATGAATTTCTGGATACCATACTTGAAGTTGTGCTGCCATGTCTTGTACATGACACCAAGTTGTGGTGCAGTCAATTCATTTCCAATATCAAAGAATTCAGATTTTTCAAGCAATCCAATTGGAACAAATGTTAGTGGTGTTACTGTAAACTGGGATTCTGGCTGTTCTAGTTCTAGTTCATTGATGAGACGTATTGTATCCCATCCGTCTTCTTCTGTTTCTGCATTGTCAAGGCCCATGATTAATGTAAATGCTGGAATCCAGTGGTTTTCATTTAGTGTCTTTACTCCTTCTTTTACAACCCAGTGCCATTCCTCTGGCTTGTATGGAGCAAGTTTTCTGTCTGCATATTTTCCAATTAGTCTTAGGCTTCCTGTCTCAAATCCACATTGTACTCCAGTCTTGTTGTTAGGACCTGATTTGATTATCTTTGAAAGGCTTGGCAATAGTTTTTCATCAGCAATTGCACCAGCCAAAGTACCGTGAGTTGGGTTTGTGTGCTCGATTCCACAGGACATGACTGCCTTGAAGAGATCCTCTAATGCCTCTCTGTTTGGAGCCATGTTCTTGGTCTTTCTTGGATCAAGGCCGTAGACAAAGATATCATCACTGTGTAGCCATGCGTTTCGTTGTCCTCCTTTCTTGATGTTTACTTCAATCTCTTGTTTTACTTTTTCAGGTGAATAGTATCTTAATGGTCGTAGTGTAACATCGCAAAACTTGCAACCTCTTCCACAGCCTCTCATGACCTCTACCATTCCATGCATGCTTGGTTCTACGATGTTTGGTATGTCATCAACACTTGGCTCATCCCAATAGTGGATGAATCTTCCATGGAATTTTTCTGCATCTTTTCCAAATTCTTTAACTTCAACTTTGAAATCACTCTTGACAAATGGATTCATGTTTTCAAAGTCTCCAGCAATTAGTTTGTTAAAGAATTCTCCAGCATGTCCGTCTATCTCTGGTGCAATTCCACCAAGTTCTCCTTCCAAGACTGCATACAGTCCATATTCTTGGATCTTCTTTGGATCATAGTTGTACTGCCAAGTTCCAGAAGCTCCTGCAATAACTTTAGCATGACTTCCGTTTTTCTTTTTTGCAGCATTAATCTTCATGTGTAAATCGCGATTGTAAAATTCATCATATGATGTCTGTTTTCTGCCATAAGTAAATGTCATAGTTACAGGACCCATTCCAAGAGGATCCATTTCATAAGTTCCAACTACTTCAGTTTCAGGACCAATGAACTTGTCCACATGATCAGGATGTGCCACTACAACTTCGTTTCTCTTGTATCCATCTCGTAAAAGTGCGGCCTCTACTTTTCTTAATCCATATGGAGCATAGCTTGCAATACCGTTTTTGTGTCCTATTGGATTGCAGATAAAGTCAAAGAGAACCTTTGGAGTAACTTGGTCTTTTAGGATATAGTACCAGAAACTGTTTTTTGGTCTATGTGGATCTACTGCAGGAGCACAACCAAAGAAGGTTGCGAGTGATATTCCACGATAGGGGGACATCAAAGTTCGGTCTGCAGTTAGTACTATCTTGGCCAATTTTCAATTTGGATGGATTTTTATAGCATTTTAAGTTTTCCGGAGTTTCCATTATCTAATAATTATCAAGTATGCCTGATTTGTTTCTATGAGTGTATCCAAACTCTTTGTTTGCAAGAAGAGTTGGACCGTCAAAGACAGTACCATCCTTGCATGCCATCACATCACCAAAGCAACAGCTTCCACAGATTCCAATTCCGCATTTCATCATTCTTTCAATGCTTGCCTCAACATGGATCTTGTTCCCAGATGCAATTTGTACAACTTTGTGCATCATTTTTTCAGGACCACAGGTATAGACTGCATCAAATTTATTTTCTCGGACTAGATTTTCCATGACATCTGTGACAAGGCCCTTTTCGCCATAGCTTCCATCTTCTGTTGCAATAATCACTTTGTGTTTTGTTCCCTCTAGTAGTTTGTTTGCAAGACCTTCAAAAAAGACCTCAGACTTTGTCTTTGCCCCCATGACTATGGTAACATTATCGCTTTTCTTGAGAAATGTCACCAGCCGTACTAGAGGAACAAGCCCTGTTCCTCCACCCACAAGTAATAGATTTCCTTGCTTGATTGTAAACGAATTTCCATATGGTCCACGAATACCTATTTGGTCTCCAACTTTTTTGGAAAATAGTTCAGTTGTGGCAAGTCCATGTTTTCTTACTGTAAATGCAGCCTTTCCATTTTCTTGTGATATCATTACACTCATCGGTATTTCATTTATGCCAGGTATCCACACCATTGCAAATTGGCCTGGAAGAACCTTCGACATTACATCATCAGAGAAAAATATAGTACGAACAGTTGGTGTCTCATCAACAACTTTTTCTATTGTTACAATTTTTGGAGTGTCAAAACTTTTTTGCAATTCCAACCATCTCACTTATTTTTCCATAATTCTTTTTTTCCATATATTTTGATATTCCACTGTTTATCTCAGAGAAGACGCCGGTCCATTTTTCTCCAACAGCACTTCCAATCTGCACAGCACTTGCTCCAGCAAGTAAAAATTCTACTGCATCTTCCCAGCTTGATATTCCACCACAGCCAATAATAGGAATGTCAAACTTTGAGGAAATTTCATAGACACATCTTACTGCAACTGGTTTTATTGGAGGTCCAGACAATCCACCAATCTTGTGACTCAAAATAGGCCTTGCAGTTTCAACATCAATTGCCATGGCTCGTAGAGTGTTTATTGCAGTTATACCATCAATACCGCTTTCACAAGCAGTTTGTACAGTTTTCAAATAGTCAGAAGAGCCAAGGCCAACTTTTGCAAGCACTGGCACCTTTGACTCTTTTTTTACAGATTTTATTATTGTGTGGACAAGTTCAGGATCGTCACCTACTTCTAGTCCAACTTTTTCAACATGAGGACATGACAGATTAAGTTCGTATCCTAGGATCTTTACGTTTTCAAATTGTTTTATCATAAATGTAAAGTCCTCAGGAATAGAGCCAACAAGACTTACAATTATTGGAATAGTTTGATTGGGTGCAAGCAGTTTTGCAAAATATGGAGCCCCAGGGTTTGAGAGTCCAACGGCATTTAGATATCCATTTTTTAGTCCAATTATGGTAGGGTTTGGATATCCATCCCAAGGTTCCTTGCTAAGTGATTTTGTAACAAGCGCGCCCGCTCCTTCTTTATATAGACGGCCAAAAACATCAAGCGATATACCAAGAATACCAGACGCAAGCATTGTGGGTCTCTCAAGTTCAATTGGGCCCACACGAGTTGAAATGTCAGGACTCACTTCTAATAATAAAAAATAGTTGTCTTATAACGTTTGATGCAGTTCTAGATCTATAATGTTACATTTTTTAGTAAGCCATGGAAATGCACTCTATGCATTCTGTCATTTTAACAGAGTTAGGTATTGCAGTTTTTGACGATAACAAATGTGTGAAATCATTTCCATTTTCAAATCCCGCGATACAGTATGTGGAGGTAAAAAAAGAACAAGCCAGCCTCAATGAACTAGAACAGTTTCTTGCCAATCTTGGAAGTGTTGTTACTGTAAACGATTCTTCCTTGTTGAAACTTCTTAGAAAAAGATCCATAGAGTCAGACATCATGGAAGAGAAAAACATTGAAACAATCCAGTCCTCAAAATTGCGTGTCCTTGTAGATTCTGGTTTTGCCACAAACGAAGGAGATGCCAGAGGAAAGTTGCGAGACTTTGCACTCAGCCTTTCATCATCAAGAGTAACAGAGATTTCCGAAAGTCCAGATTTACACATAATTCAGGCAATTAATTCACTAGATGAAACTGACAAGATGATCAACTTGCTAAGTTCCAGAGTAAGAGAATGGTACGGATTACACTTTCCAGAGCTTGACAATCTAATTGATACAATTAACGGATATTCAAAAATTGTAATGGCTGGAAGACGAGACGGTTTTACCCAGAACACATACCTTGATGCAGGCTTTCCAGAGGAGAAAGCCGAGATGTTGTCCTTGTTACAAAAGAAGAGCAGGGGTGGACAAATCTCAGATGAGAAACTTGTCATAGTTCAAAGCATCGCAAAACAGATTTTGGAACTTTTTGAGCTAAGACAGTCATTAGAAAAACACATTGAATCACAGATGCAGGCAATTGCACCAAACATTTCGGTTATACTTGGTACTGCAGTAGGAGCAAGAATTCTTGCCAAGGCAGGAAGTCTAAAGAGACTTGCATCAATGCCTGCAAGTACAATTCAAGTTCTTGGTGCTGAAAAGGCATTGTTTAGAGCACTCAAGACTGGTGCACAGCCACCAAAACACGGTTTACTATTTCAACATCAACTAGTTCATGCCGCCCCACGATGGCAGAGAGGCAAAATTGCAAGAGCAATAGCTGCAAAAGCTGCAATTGGTGCAAGAGTGGATGTCTTTGGAGCGGGAAGAAATGATACATTGCTTGAGAAACTCAACATACGAGTTACCGAGATAGGAGTAAAATACAAGGACCAGCCTGAGAGGCCAGCTTTCCAGCCACGCAGAACTGATGAACAAAGAGACAGAAGGTTTGGAGGAGGCGGAGAGAGAAGATACGGTGGTGGAGGAGGAAGAGGAGGAGGCGGAGAGAAGAGAAACGACTGGCAAAAGAGCAAGAGAAAGAAGTTTGGAAAACGAAGAAGATAATATTTTTTGGGTAAAAATTGAAGGGGAAAAGAGACTTGCAACCATAAATCTCGTACCTGGAAATCAAGTTTACAGAGAAAAATTAGTCAAGATAGATGATGAGGAATTTAGGGCGTGGGATCCTTACCGCAGCAAACTTGGCGCTGCAATAATGAATGGCCTTGAGATTTTGCCAATTGTCAGAAAATCTAAAGTTCTCTATCTTGGTGTATCCACTGGGACAACTGCAAGTCATGTATCAGATATCGTAGGTCCAAATGGGATTGTTTTTGCAGTAGAACACTCTAGCAGAGTTGCAAGAGACTTTTTAGAAAGAGTAGCTTCGTTTAGATCAAACATTGTTCCAATATTACAAGACGCCCGAAGCCCCAAGGAATATTTTTCAGTGTATGGTCCTGTTGATGTCGTATACGTAGACATTGCCCAGCCAGACCAGACAGAGATTGCCATATTAAATTGCAAGACATATTTGAAAAAAGATGGATACATCATGTTAGTGATAAAAACAAGAAGCATTGATGTCACAAGAGAGCCATCACAGGTAATGCGCTCAGAAGTCAAAAAATTATCTGCCAATTTTGAGATAGTCCAAGAGATAAACCTAGAACCATACGAGGGTGACCACGGCATGGTTATAGCAAAATATCTAGGATGATATATTCAGCAAAATTTTAACTGGTTTCCAGCTCTTTCTGACAAATACTGGCACGCCTCCATTTTGTGATATCCAATTTTTGATAAATCCCATAGTTTTAGAATCAGATGGATATCCACTTCCCAAATCATAGTTTTTTCGCAGTTTTTCTATTTCCCTATCTCTGCTTACTTTGGCAATAATAGAAGCAGCAGAGACTACGGGATATTTCCTATCAGCATGATGACTAGAGATGATTTTTCCAGTCTTGGCAATATTTGAGATATACAGACCAAATCGCTTCGGATTTACATCACACGAGTCAACATATGAAGAGCCAGCCTCCAGTTTTTTTATCACTTTGGCCATATAGTTTGCCTCAAGTTGGTTTAACATATTTTTGCTGACGCTCTTGTCTATTATTCGTGGAGAGATCTTTGCTACATGATACCCATCCACAATGGACAAAATTTGTTTATACAATTTTTCTCTTGATTGAGGGCTGAGTTGTTTTGAATCTTTTACGCCAATCTTGACAAGTTGTTTTATCTTACTTTTTTCAATAGAAATTCCAGCTATAACAAGTGGACCGAGGACTGAACCCCTACCTGCGTCATCTACTCCGCAGACTAGCATTTGAGTTGTTCTTGCGTTAGATGTATTAAATCATTTTAGACAAGAAAATCCATTGGAGTCTGAACTTGCAGAGATAGTGGAGGGAAGCACAAGGCTTCTAGTGCCAAAGGAATCATTATCAGAAAAAGTTCCTCCAAAAGAACCAGCTTTTTTCAATCCAAGGGCTAGAGTTAATAGGGATTTTTCCATAATAGCATATTCTGCATTTGTTAAAAACTTTAAAGGGCCAAAGATTTTTTTGGATTCGCTTGCAGGAATAGGTGCAAGAAGCATAAGGGTTGCAAATGAAATTAGCTCAATAGAAAAAGTTGTTGTAAACGATGTCAATCCTCAAGCTCTTGACATTGGAAAAAGTATTGCCAAGTTAAATCAAGTTACAAATTGCGAGTTTTCTGAAAATGAGGCCTGCAGGTTTCTGAGTCTTCATTCAACAAGAGATGGACGGGGTGCAATTGTAGATGTAGATCCATTTGGTTCACCCTCTCGTTATCTTGATTGTGCAATAAGGTCTACTTTTCATGGCGGACTCTTGTCAGTGACAGCTACTGACATGACTGTTTTGCACGGAATATTTCCAGAAGCATGTCAGCGCAAGTATTACGGAACTCCTGTTAGAACAACATATGGTAATGAAATTGCACTACGATTGATTCTTGGATGCATGAATATGGTTGCAGGTAGACTAGACATCATGATAGTGCCTCTATTTGTCCAGCACAGCATGCATTACTACAAGGCATATGCCAAGATACTCGTTAGAACAAACACCAAAGAGTGCATGGGTTATATTTTACATTGCGATAATTGCGGAAACAGAAAAGTTGTGCATGAAGTAGAACATACATGCAACATTTGCAGTTCAAAGGCAAAACTTGCAGGGCCACTTTGGACAGAGAGCATGCATGACAAAAATTTTGTTGATTCCATGATATCTGAAGAAAAGAACTTGACAGTTGACAAGTCTTGTGCAACATTCTTGGAAAAATGTCAGGCAGAAACAGAAATGCCTCCGGCTTATTTTACTCTGGATGAGATTGCACATAGAAAACAGTCGGCACCACCATCTCTAGCAAATATAATAGAAAAGATCAAAGGAATAGGACACAGGGCCACAAAAACAAGCATGAACCCCACAGGATTCAAGACTGATGCCACTATCAGTGAAATTTTATCTCTAGTTTAATTTCCAAGATATCCCAAGCAGATATAGTATAATTCACTACTTGATTTTCTGCTTGCTTGGGGTTTTCTTAATTGCACCTTGGCAAATTTTTTTCTGATATAGTCTCGAAATTCAATTGAATACTGACCATCAAAGACCTTGAAGAGTGCGTTGCCTTTTTTTGCCAACACCTGATCCATTATCTTACTTGCTGCATAATTTAGCGAGATTTGTCTAGAGTGATCTACATCCCACATTCCAGTAACTGTTGGTGAGAGATCACAGATTACAGCATTTACCTTGCCTCCAAAATAATCAAAAATTTGTTCTACAACAGATTCATCCTCAATGTCTCCCCTAATGAAATGAACCTCAGGAATTTCTTCAACAAATGCTTTGTCAATTCCCATAACTTGTCCCTTGTTTCCTGAAAGTTCATGTGCAACCTGGCTCCATCCACCAGGAGAACAACCAAGATCCAAGACAAAAAATCCAGGGCCTATTATTCGATAAGATGTGTTTAGTTCTTTTAGTTTGTATGCAGCTCTGCTTCGATATCCTTCCTTGTGTGCTAATCTTCTATACAAGTCACGCCTTGCATCGATTAATTTCATTTCTTTGCCTTCTTTGTAGTAAGTTCAGTCAAGACCCATTGTTCAATCAAAGGACAAGTCCTTGGACTAATCTCTCCTTCAAGTGTACACTTGGATTCTACAGGACATATCAAACAAGGAGCAGATTCTATGGACTGGGTAGTTACCGGTACATGTGCAATCTTTAGCTTGTAAGTCCAACGTCCATTTTCAAGAATTTTTTCTCTTTTCACAAGATGTTGTCTTTCAAGTTTTAGTGCAAGTCTTGAACCATCTCTGCTTGAGAGTTTGAGTTTCTTCCAAAGTTCACTTTGGAACATTCCATTGTCACCACGTTTTGCCACCAAGCCCAAAACAGTTGTCTTCAATTTTTCCATGTCCAGTCCTTCGATCTGGAAGTTTTCTATCTCCTTTTCATCAATTGCTTCGAGTTCTTCTTCTGAGAGTTCAGCATCCTTTTTCTTGCCATCCTTAGGCTTTTTCTTGTCCAGCTTGTCAGATTCTGTTTTCTTGACAATCTTGGGAGATTCCTTCTTTTTTTCTGCCTTGGTTACTTCCTTTTTCTCTTCAGCTTTTTTGGTTGGTTTTTTTTCTTTTTTAGCCATAATTAATCACAATAAATAGAACACGCTACTCCTCGTTATTACAAACACTCGTGGAATATAATAACATATAATTTTCTTATTGTACCCTAAAGTTGGCCGCTACATGAATACTATTTTGACCAGTCTTGTCCTTCATTTCTGCCACAATCTGGTATATTCCTGGTTTGTCAATCGCAGCTGAAAATGTATCTTGGATTGGTAAATTAGAGTTAGTTTGTGCAAAACACTGTGTAAAGTACGCATGCTGGACAACTACTTGTACAGGAGATGTATTTGGATCATATATTGTCATATACAAATCACCACAGTCAAACGAAGTATTGTTCACCATTACGCCAAAGTTCAACGGAGTTGATACCGTATAATTGCTAACAAGGTTCAACAACCTGATTTGTTTATCCCCCTCTTGTTGTCCAATATTTGATACAGATTTGTATTGCCACATGTTTAATTGTCTACCAGGTTGTCCTAAAACATCAGACAGTACATACCCGCCAAAAATCAGTGACACAATAACAGGAAAGACAAAAACAAGATAAGCAATTTTTTTTACTGCCAATTATAGTATAACCGCTCTAGTTCCCATATATCTATTTGGTCGAAAAAGTTCCAAGTAACAAATTTGACGAATAAGTTAAATCACAGCCAAGCCAATAGCCGCTAGATGCGACTTAGAAAGTTTAGAGTTCAAGGTTATCGTTGCATTCATGATTCTGGCGAAATCAAAGTTGGAGATCTTGCAGCATTTGTAGGAAGAAACGAAAGTGGCAAGACCACAATTTTGGAAGCTCTAACATTGCTTAACAAGGATACAAAACTTTCTGACTTGGACTTGTGTGACGAAATGACAGAAGAGCTAAAGTCAGAGGTAAGATTAGCTGAGGGAGAGTTTGTGCTAAGTGAGAAAGAGACTGCACTAATTCGAGAAAAGTTTCCAAATCTTCAAGACATAAGAAAGATGATAATCTACAGGACAAACAAGCATCCCAGAGTACAATATGATTTTGGCGATGTAAAAATTAGCGGCGAGGCAAGCAAGAGACTCAACTCTTGGGAAAACTTTGTAGACAGGATCAAGTCTTTTGTTGAAGCCATGCCAAACCCCATACGAATTAGGGTGGATACCAAGTTTCTAAGTGCCCCTCCACCACGAACTCGCGAAGTCTTCATGGACATGATGGCCGAATTTAACAACAACATCTACCTGATTGCATCACAAGAACCACAGATAATTTCAGAATGGAAAGACATCTACCAAGATCTAGAAAGCATATTTGACAACATGCTAATAGGAACAAACGAACGTTCTGCTCTAGACAATTTCATCGAGGACAAGCTACATCCTAGATTTGTGTACTTTTCAGACTATAAGAAAATACTTGGAAACATTGATCTGGAGGAATTTATCAGAGAGACAAAAGGAATCAGAGCAAAGGGATTAGAGTATGTCGAAGAGTTTGACAAGGCAGAGACTGTAAACAATTTATTTTATTTAGCAGAGCTTGACGCACAGAAACTTGAAGATGCTCAAAACAGCCCATCAAGATTGATAAAACTATTACACACTTCTAGCAGAAGACTCAGTGAGAGACTCAATCCTGCATGGAAGGGAGACCCCATCCATGTTGAATTAAGATGGAATCCAGGAAATGTTTTGAGTGTAGTAATATCAGATGTACACAGAGACGGTACTGTTACAAATACAGGATTACTCAACAGAAGAGCAGAGGGGTTCAAGTGGACTTTTTCATTTATTGTAAACTTTGCAGCTGAAACACAAAAAGCAGAACTAAAGGAAGCAATATTGTTACTTGACGAGCCTGCAAGAAACCTACATCCTGCACAGCAAAGAGGAATTTCAGATCTGCTAAAAGGTCTGGCAGGTTCTAATCAGATACTGTACGCAACCCACTCACCATTTATGATATTTGATTATACACAAGGAAACTTGCTAGTAGTGGAACTTGATAAGAGAAGACACCTAAGTAAGATCTATTATGATTACTGGAATGCAGATGATCAAACTCTTATTCCAATATTATATGGTCTATCAAGAGGCCTTGTAGAATCCATAGTGGATAAGCAGATTGGTTTTAACTCAAGACCCGTAATAATAGTCGAAACCATGTCTGATTGCATGTATCTTAATGCATTTGACAGATTCCTAAAAGATCCAAACCTTTCCATGAATCCACTTAACATAGTTGCAGCATACAACAAGAATTCAGTCATGTCACTTGCAATATTTTATAAAAATCACGGGTATGACACTTTTATCTTACTGGACAACACCGAGGAATCAAGAAAAATTGCCACATCGCTCCAGTCTAACGAATTCAAGTCTGTACAGATGGTCTTCTTTGAATTAGCAGGACAGCCCAAACTGTTCATCGAAGACCTTTTGATGGAAGATGATTATCTTTATGCAGTAAACCAGACTTATGAGGTCAGGTTAAGAAAAGAAGGATATGTAACACTCACAAAAGACCAAGTGTCAAGCAAGGGCAAAAAGAGCATAATAGACAACCTAAATGAGATTTGGAAAGAGAATCAACATTTAGGCTGGGAAAAATTTGACAGAGAGGACATTTGCAGATACATTTGTGAAAAAATAGTGTTAGGTGAGACAGACTTTTTATCAGACAAGACAAAGGACCAGTTCAGGTCACTATACCGATTGATTGCTGAGAGGATAAGACAGAATCAAAATCTAGGAATCCAGTCATCTGCAACCAGCAATAGATGAGACAAAAAATATCAGCATTTGTACTTTACTCATAAATTGTACTAGAGTACAAGATAATAAAATAGAATTTCTTATTAAGATTTAATTGAGAGAAAGGTTTGGGAGTGGATGAGCAACGTGTTATTAAAATCAGTCATTATTCTTGCAATAATTGTCGGTAGCATATTTACAGCATATACTATACACCCAGCTTATGCAGCTCCACAATTTGTAACTGTAACTTCTACAAATACAGGAGGTGCAACGGTGATTTCAGTTAGCAATAGTGCAAGTAATACTGCGGACATAATCTCATTTACTTTACAGATAAACGGAGGAGGAACTTTCAAATCATTCAAAAGTGAAAACGGCTGGCAAGGCATAAAGACTTCGACTACACTTGCGTTTAGTACAACAAATCCACTAAAGCCTGGAAATACAATATCTTTTGAAATAAAAACAGATCAGCAAGCACCAACTTTTACTTGGAAGACATCAGATGCAAATAATGTAGACAGAGAAACAGGCGAGATTGGAGTTCAACAATCAGATAACCAAACATCACCACCCAACAGTGACAATCCAGGTAACAAACCACCACAAGGGGATGGTAGCACTCAAACATATCCAACACAACGAGGCATACTTGATACATCATCATTTAGAATAATTCCTTCAACTCCAACACCAGGTTCTCATATTCGTATAGTTGGCCTAAGTTTTTCAGCATTAGCTAATCTTGATTTGTATGTAGGCAACGACAAGATAGACTCATTTTCATCCAATGACAAAGGAAATTTTGTCACAACTGTACTCTTACCAGAATCAGAGCAATCAGGAAGTGTTGACTTTGTTCTAAAAGACCAACAAGGTAACCAAAAGACATTTTCAACAAACATCAAGTTACCACAGAAAGGCCACATGAGCACCCAGCAATATGTCCCACTTACACTAAATGTTGATCCCATATACCACAGAGGAGAGACAAAAGTAATTTCTGGTTTAGCTACTCCTGAAAGCACCATAACTCTGACCCTTCTTGATTCAAAAGGAAATCCAATAACAACTTCTACAGTACAAGCAGACAGTGATGGAAAGTATTCAACGAGTGATGTAGTACCAATTGATAGAGACTTTGGCAAGTATACAGTTACAGCTTCAGATGGAAAAATTCAGGTAACCAAACAATACAGTATTGTTACTACTCACAATATTTCAGTCATACCAAGTGCAATAAGATATGAGCCTGGACAAACAGTTTCCATAAATGGTTCTTCAATTTCAAATCAGCTTGTACATTTTGTTCTCATGGACCCCACCAATCACCAGATCTATGCAAAGGATGCAAATGTGACATCTAACGGTACAGTTTCCATGTCATACAAGATAGAGGATTCTGCCATAAAAGGAACCTATGCAGCAGACATAACACAAGGCAATGATCTTGTAGTTGTCTTCTTTGGAGTAGGTGAAGATCCATCTCCACCCATAACAGCAACATTAGACAAACTCAGTTATCAAAATACAGACAAGCCTGTTGTTAGTGTCACAGGCCCCTCATCCTCAACTATCAACCTCATTATAGTAGATCCATCAGACAAACAAAAGTTTGCAGATATTATCAATTTGGGATCAGATGGACAAGCATCATACTCCTTTAATTTGACATCCTATACACCAGGAATTTATTCTGCCGTAGTCTCCCATGCAGAAGAAAAAGTCGAAAAGTCATTTGCAGTGGGACTTTCAACAAGCAGTGGATTAATCTTACTTAACACAGTAAAGGACTCGTACCTACCAGGAGACAATATCATAATTATTGGAACTGCTAATGCAAACAGTCTTCTTCAAATTTCCTTGACTGATCCAAATGGCCAGATAGTAAAATCAATACAGACATTCTCAGACAAGACGGGTCACTTTTCTTCATTTGATTTTAGCATACCATCTGTTGCAGTTCCAGGAACATGGAAACTTGATGGAACTAGCGGAGTCAATCATGTATCCGTACCAATAATTGTAAAATCATCCAAGCAGGCAATTACGGTTCATCTTGATAGACCCTCAGGCATATACACACGTGGAGATATTGTAGGAATCGCGGGATCTGATGCAGGTATTACCGCATCAGTGAAGATCACTATCAATAGTAACAGTACTATTATCGATACCCTACCAACTTCAGCTACAAATAGAGGCGACTATGTAACAGACTGGCAGGTTCCACGCAATGTCAATCCTGGCATGTATACAGTTCAAGCATCTTCAATCACAGGAAAAGCAGTAATTAGTATAACAATTCAATAAAAAATCCAATTAGTAATATTTTTTATATCCACTACTTGAGAACGATTCGTGAACTTAAAAGACAAGATATCTGAGATACCAGACTTTCCAAAAAAAGGAATTCTATTCAGAGATATTAGCCCACTCTTAAGAGACCCAGCGGCATTATCGCTTGTCATCGATGAGTTCACAAAGATAATTCATCCAAATGATGTAGATATTTTTGCAGGAATAGAGTCAAGAGGTTTCCCCCTAGCTTGTGCGCTAGCCCTCAAATACAACAAGGGAATGATCATGATTAGAAAGCAAGGAAAATTACCAGGTCCTACTCACAAAGTATCATACAGTATCGAATATGGTACTGCAACAATGGAGATCCAAGTTGATGCAATAAAGAAAGGTCAGAAAGTATACATCTGCGATGACTTGCTTGCAACTGGAGGTACTGCCAAGGCTGCAGCAAAATTAGTAGAAAAAATAGGTGGTAAGGTATCAGGTTTTGCTTTCATAGTAGAATTAACTGATCTGAAAGGATCAAAGGAAATCAAGGGTTACAAATACAATTCATTGGTGAAATATTGACAGAACAAGCAGAGATAGGCATTTTTGGCGGAACTGGAATATATGATTCAGGTCTTCTCACAGAAAGCAAAGAGATTACTATTGATACTCCATTTGGCAAAACTTCAGATTCCATAACAGTCGGCATGTACAAGGGAAGAAAAGTTGCATTCATGCCAAGGCATGGTAAAAAACACACAATTCCACCCCACATGATAAACTTTAGAGCAAATATTTGGGCATTCAAAGAGATGGGAATTAAAAGAATTATTGCACCATCAGCAGTTGGAAGCTTAAAGGAGGAACTAAAACCAGGAGATGTAGTACTTCCATCCCAATTCATAGATTTTACAAAATCAAGAAAGTATACACTTTATGAAGACAGCAAGGTCATCCACATATCAGTAGCAGATCCATTTTGCCCTGAGCTTCAAAATGTTGTCTTGGATGTAACAAAGAAAATGAATTTGCACATTCACAAAGATGCCACATACATCTGCATTGAAGGACCAAGATTTTCAACAAGAGCCGAGTCAAAGTTCTACAAAAATGTCATAGGTGCAGACATTATAGGAATGACACTAGTTCCAGAATGTCAACTTGCAAGAGAAGCCCAGATGTGCTATGTATCAATTTCAACAGTAACAGATTATGATGTATGGGCAGACAAGCCTGTTACTGCAAAGGAAGTTCTAGAAACTTTATCTAAAAACGTAGGAACCACAAAGAACATACTTTCATTGCTTTTTGATTCCATACCACAACAACGAGGTTGCTCATGTCACAAGGCATTTGAAGAAGCACAGTTCTAGCCGTCTGCAAAAGAGTCTTTTGTGAGTCCCTCTGGTAGAGTGATATCACCACGAACAAGCCTTTGTTGCAGTTCGTTTATCACCGCATCCACATCATAACCAAGTTTTACAAGACTTTTTTCAACAGTTTTTGATATCTTGGCACCTATGTTATGGCCACCGATTCTGCCAAAAGCTATTGCAGTAAACTTGAATGGATGAGTATCAATAGTAAAAGTGCCAGTTATCTTTGCAGCTATTTGACTACCACGAACATTATTGATATGAACTTGAATGTCCATCTAAGATTTAGATCTCTACTGCTTTGTTAATGGAGGTTTCGATAAGAAAGTTCCAGTGTTTATCATCTTCTATCTTAAAGTCTTTCACTCTGAGTTTTATTACTTTTTCATCAACACATTCATGTTGAATTTCATCATCTTGTTTTATCTTTACTAGTTTCCATTTATCCTTGTGTTTTTTAAGATTACATAACAGTACAGCCCATTTTTGATCTGGAGATATTTTTGGCATTCCAACATAATCTACTATGCTCTCGATTCCAAGTTGTTTTTCTTCACAGAAAATTTTCTTGCACTTGACACATCTCCATGTATCAACTGAACCTATAGTTCTTCTTTCATAGTTTAGATTTGTGACTCCAAAGTATACTATTTCATGATTACAAGAAGACTCTTCATCTAGAGACATGTTTCCTCCTCCATTATTGGTTATATTTAGTTCTTGCATCATCATACGGTTTTTCTAAAATAATTGAAATGTTATCCACCAAAAGATTCTTCTTAAATGGAATGTTTTCCCGATCACACATTCTTCTGTACATATTGACAACAGCAAATCTTGGATGCATAGACTCAAACTCTGTTTTTGTTATATCGATAAATCCGCCATTTTGGATCAGACTTGTTGCTGCTTGATGTGCCTCATCTTCAGATATGCCAAGACTCTTTGCTATATCTTGCGCAGACATTTTGCCTGTTTTTACGACCAAGACATAAACTTTGGATTGAATAGGGGATAGTTTCAGTTCTGAAATAATATTTTCTTCAACTGAATCAATATTGACGCTCACAAATATTGAGACTCATAGTGCCATAAATAAACATGCCAAAATCACAGCTGAAATTAAATATGGAACATGGTCAATCTTCTCATGAGATTAATTATAGGATTAACTGGAAGTTCAGGAATTTTATACGGTGTAAGAATGTTGGAGGTTCTCAAGCAATGCAAAGTTGATGTCCATCTAATCATGACAGAATGGGCAAAGAAATGCTTGACACTAGAAACTGATTATGATTTAAAATATGTAAAATCACTGGCAGACCATTACTCAGATGATTCAAACATGGCTGCAAGTGTTTCAAGTGGAACACACAAAACAGATGGCATGATAGTGATTCCTTGCACCATGAAGACACTTTCAAGCATTGCCAATGGCTATGAAGAGACCTTGGTGGCTCGAGCAGCTGGAGTTACAATGAAAGAATCTCGTAAACTGATCCTTGCTCCAAGAGAGACTCCGCTTACTAGCATACATCTTGAAAATATGCTCAAGCTTTCTAGAATTGGAGTTGTCATATTACCTGCCATGCCAGGTTTTTACAACAGACCCAAGAATATTGATGACCTTGTAAATCACGTTGTAGGAAAGTGCTTGGATCAATTTGGAATCGAACACAACTTGTTCAAAAGATGGGAAACCACCTGAGCCATAGTAATTCCAGCATACAATTATGAAATAAAGATACATGAAATTTTGGTCAAAATTCTACGAGTGTTTATATTTGGAGCATAGTTAAATCATACAGAATATCTTTGGCAAGCTACAAAAGCAGATACTCTAATGACAAATCACTTGATTTTATAATTCCCTTAATGGTCTTGCTATTTCTTGGTGTGGTATACATGCTCTCACTAAGATCTTCACAAGGATACGTCAGTTTCATACTGATTGGAATAGCTGCCGTGATTATGATCTATTGGGTCAAGGTACTAAAGAAAATGACCGTAGAGAGTAGCACTCCACAGTATACGCCAAAAGAGGCAGATACCAAGAACTGGGTCTATGACCTCATAAAGGGAGAAAAAGAGATAATATTTGTAGCAGAGGTGCCAGGTCCAGAAGACCAAGTCACGGTAAGATTGATTGATGGAATTTTATACGTACGAGGCTCAGCACACTTTTCAAAAGAGGTTCCAATCGAGACAACACCAGACATGGGAATTCACGATTTCAAGTATAGAAACGGTGTTCTTACCTTAAAAATTAAAAAATTAGAAACTCTTTGATTCTTCTAGCTTTGCTGGAAGATACTTGTCTGTAATATTAGTAAGACCATACTTTGAGAATGCTTCAAGTTCTGCTTTTCTCTTTAATTTGAGAAAGACTTCGAGTTGTTTTTTCCAGTTTCCTTCCTGGTATCTAGGATCTTTTTGAAGGTCATAGATTCTCTTTATGTCAGATTCTGTCATTGGAATTGTCGGGAGTTTGTATTTTTCAATATCGGTTGCCCAAACACCCAACCACTTTGCATCAGGCACAGTCAGTTCCCTCAAGTGAGCAGCGTTTGCAGAGCCAGATTTTATGACCATTGCAATATGTTCACCATACACATCACCGTCTGCTAATATAACAACAGGTAACCCCATTTCAGAATTTAATCTTCTCAAAAGATTTCTTGTTGATCTAGGAGCTTGGCCTGCAGTATCAACAATTATGGCTTTGAATTTTTTATGTACTTTTTCTTCAACAAATCTTGTAAAAAGACCACCCTTTTCGATGGCGATGACAAGTTCTGCACTAGTATCAACAAGTTCTGCACTACTCAAACTTGGGCCTATCAAATATCCATCAGGATGATCTGACAAATTCATTCTCTTTCCTTCATATCCTGGAACAGTATACTCGATTGTCAGGTCGCCAAAGACACTGCTTCTTTCTTCAGGAAATATGTGAAATTCTTCACGGGGACTTGTAAGTACTGCTTCCAGATCTACTATAATATTGTCAGACTCTGGCTGATCCTCAAAGTCTATGCTAAATGCTTGGGACGAATAATAAATGTCTCTTAATGTAGATGATTTTCCTTCACGTACAAGCCTGTTTACAAAAAAAGCAAGCCATGCAAGCTGTGTATAAGAACGCAATTGTGACATGTTTCTTGAACTTCGGACAGCACTTGCACTACCCAAGATGTATTGTCGTATTTTTTTATCATAAACTATGTTGCTTACGGACCTGCTAGGAATTACAAACTGTGGAAACTTTCCTTTGTCAAGGTGATCATAGATGTTAATACCCTGCTGCTCTAGCAATGATAGTAATCTTTTCTTTCTTGTCTCGGCTGTCTTTGCATTAGACTTGTTCTTCAATCTCACTTCCCATCCTTATTAGTTGGTTATAATTTGGTTCTTTTTTCTTGCCAGCAAGTTCAGTAGCAAATTGTGCAATGAGCGGTACATATTTTGAATAAAGATTTGCCCTCTTTTTTGCCATGTCAGCTGCACCTTGTCGTGACATGTGAACGGCCAATTTTCTTGCCAAATATTGTAATGCGTTCTTTAGTTCTCTTTCAAGTTCAGGTCTATCTGCCACATTTTCTTTTCCAACTGTTTTGTACGGAATTCTCGTGGAACAGATATGGGACACTATGACAAGTGGAGGATCTCCTTTTATTTTGTATCTACTCCATTCAGTTTCGTTAACTATTTTGAGTACAACATCACTTCCTTCATCATACAAAAGCGGTATACGATTTGCAAAGCGGTAAACCTTGAGTCCATTTGGAGGAATATCTCCCCCATAAGCAATTCCCATTTCAACAACAAACGGAAATCCCGAATATGCTGATGCATTACGTTGCCATACAGCCGCAAACTCTGGATTGAAAAACTTCATTATTCCTTTTGAGAGCGGTTCTTCTCCCAAGGGCGCCAAACAGCTGGGATCGGGTGCAAGAAATTCCTCAAATTTTTGAAGCCCGTCGGCTAGTTTTACTAGTTCCTCATTTGTCATGCTGCCTATTCTTTTGTCTGGCTTGAATTTGGCAAATTCACAGAATTTTTCTGCCGTAGTAGGTCCAACCCTTTGGAATCTTTTTGTAAGAAATGTAAGAAGCGTATCTCCTTGAACAGTACTTGCAAGCTGCTTGTAATATGGGCTCTCTGGATCCAATTCCACTGCATGAGTCGTGGATTCACCAAAGTCCCAATATGTGATAGTTTTATTTGCAATGTCAATATCATCGATTCGGATTTTTTTGAGTCCCTCAAAATCAATATTTAGAAATGACATGACTGAGACCACTGTTCTTACCGGTCTTGATATGTCAGACCAACGCTTTTGTGCACGCTCTAGAATCTCTTTTGGAGAGAGATTTTTTTTCAAGCTCAATTCTTTTTTGACCTTATCAATCATCTTGTTGTCTATAGTTGGAATCTGATAATGTGTATCAGTTATCATTCTTCGAATAGTTTCAACATCAATACCGTGTGGGTGAGGTTTGATGACGGTTGGCGGACGTGGCATGTCTTTTACAATTCTTGCATAATGGAATTTTTCTCCACTTGGATCTTCAAATGTTATTGATGCATAAGGTGTGATCAATGAAGTCTGATACACATAATCTCTGATTTTTGATCCTGCCTTTGAATAATCTCCTTCAAGAACAATACTTACTGCAAGACCTGTCTTTGATCCTTCCTTTGTTGTATGTTTTTGTATGACTGGTTTATTTTTCTGAATGTCAAGTAGCATTACAAATTCATCAATTGTTTTACCATCTGAACAACTCTTTACAGTAACTGGTTTGTTTGTAGTGATTTGACCATATAGTATAGCCATGGTAGCACCAAGACCAAACATTCCTCTAGCTTGTTTGAGACCAAATTTGGAGCCATAAAGAACAGTACCAAAAGCAAGTGGAATATGTTCAGGATCAATTCCAGGACCATTATCTTTTACAGTTAGGATGTAATGTTTTGGATCTGCCTTTTCAGGATCAACTGCCTTTATTGAAAGATGAATGTCGGGAAGTATTTTCTTTTGATCACATGCATCAAGTGCATTTTCTACAAATTCTCTGACCGAGGTGTAAAGTGATCTGGTTGGATTACTAAATCCTGCAAGGTCTCTATTTCTATAAAAGAACTCACTTGGAGATATCTGGCTGAAGACTTCTTTACTCAAGTATATTTCCACCCTCCCAGAGTTGGAGTTTTTCTAACTTTTGTCTTCTTCTTGATTCTTGAAGATCGTTGTAGACCTTCCCATGAGTACTACCACTTGAAATAGATGTTATTGCGTTTATAGCAGACTTTAGCTGTGTCCCATCTCCAATGATAGAAACAGTTCTACCATAAACAGATACTTTGGCACCGCTTAGATCCTCAATATTTTTTCTAACACGACCACTTTCCCCTATTATTCGGCTCTTTATTCTCTCAATCTGAGCAGGAGACCTTCCAACAAATTGGCGTAAATCCATAATATGTAACGAAGTCTCTTCTTGGACAAGACGCATTGCATTCTCTGCCGAGAATCCACGACCTATGGCCATTACAATTTCTTCAGCTTTAAATGGCATTATATTTTCAACGTCACCCACTCCCCTTATGACTGTCTCGCCTGTTTGACCGTCAATTGACAATGAGACGGAGCAAATTTTTTCTATTTTTGCTTTTATCTTTCCAGATTTGCCAATTAACACTCCAACACGATCAACTGGAATTAGTATAATTTTTTCAAAGATCATTTTGTCACCCTCTTAAACACATCAATTGGATTGTCCACTGTTAGTCCTCTCTTAACAAAGAATCTAGTAATATTACTAATATCTCTTTCAAGAAATTCTTTTGTTTTAGGATGCCTTATATCTACCGCAGAGCCAAAATCAAAAACTACCGGCCCATTTTCTGTCTTGAAAATATTATATTCTGAAAGATCCGCATGAACAAGTTCTGCTTTTTGATATAGATCTGAGATGATTTCTATTGTCTTTTCATAATCGGTGTAATCTACTTCAGATTCAACCAATGTAGGTGATGGAACACCATTAACTCCCACGAATTTCATTATTAGAATATTTTTTACCACGGTTATTGGTTCTGGACATGGAATTTCAAAGTTAAAAGACTTGCTCAAATTACGAAATTCTTTTTTTGCCCACAACTCTACAAGAGATCTAGTGCCCCTTTTTATTCGCGTGAATCTTGGATCTCCGATAAGGTAAGGATATCTTTTCTTAAAGTTTGATGTAGTGACAAGATAAATTTTCACTGCAAGGTCTTGACCAGAAGGATCAACTGCCCAATACATTTGAGATTCTTTTCCTGCACCTATTGCGCCATTTACATATGAAATAATGCCATTATTTATGAACCGTGAGAGGATCATTACAGTTGACTTGTCAAATACTGCCTCGAGCACTTTGTCTTTATCAAATACATCTTTCGCGGTTTTTCGTCCCCTTGCTTTTCCTGCAAGTACAATGTTCATTTTTTTTGCCAAATTTTCTCGGAGCCCCAGATCAGATTCTTCAGTTGTGGAATCTTCAGAGTCGTCTGCGATGGAATCTTCGGATTCATCAGTTATTTCGGATAAATCCAGATCATTTTCTTCTGTGACCTCATCTTTGGATTCATCTATAGAATTTTCATTCACTTTAGTTTGCTCCTAATGACAATATAGTTTGTAATACGAACCTTGTAAAATTGATTGCTGTTAGAAATCTTGCGGTAATAATCCCTTTTGTTTTAACATCTCAACTTGTGAGAGTGTATATCTCCAAGTAATGTCTCCACGATCTTCTGATCTGAAATCCCAAGGAGCTATTGTTACAACATCGTTATCCCTTATCCAGATTTTTCTTTTTAGTTTCCCTCTAATCCTGCCCATTCTGGTCTTGTCATCCGTACATCTTACAAGTATGTGATCACTACCCAAAAGTTTTACAACTCGTCCTAACATTTCGCCTTCTCCAGGCAACTGCATTTCCTTCAATTCACTTTCGTTTAGTACTTTTCGCTTACCCAAAATTCTCAGACAACAATGTGTTCAGTACGTATATAATCGTTGTATTTTCAAAATTTGAAAACTATAAGAAAAGGAATTCCCCCAATTTCTTTCACGCCTTTTGCAGATCCTAATCCTATTTTTATTGAAAGATCAATTGTTCGCTTACCAGCCATGTTTATTATTGAAGAGGTTCGTAGAAGAGATTCTGCCTCTTTTTCATCCACTATACGGTCTCCATAGTAACTCTCAGTGATTTTTATCTCTAGATCAGACTGCCTAACAGTTTTGCCAACTAATTCAGCGTCGCATATATTCAGCATCCTATTGCGCTGCTGATTCACTTGCTTAACGGCAAAATTCATTTACGCATATTGACCCTTTAGCGGAGATCTAGCTCCACATGCTTCACATTTGAGAAGTGTCACTCTGTTTTCTTTTTCTACTCTAGTATCTGGGCTTTTGCATGTAGGACATTCCACATACTCCTTAAGGTATCTATTCAAAAGAGCTGAAAATTCATGAGGATCTTTTTTACCTACAAATACTGCTTTGTCGCCTCCAAATTGTGCAGGAGTTGCAAACTCCTTTGAGAGATATTGAAGAAGTTTTTCGGGATCTCTTCGTAGTATTTTTGGAAATTCTGAAAAGTTTCTGAAAAATGTTCTATTTCCTTGCCACATGATATCCACTTTAGGAATCTCAAATCTTGAGGTAGAACCAGTCTTGGTTTGAGATACTTTATCCTGAATGTTCTTTAGTAATTTTTCATATTCGGCTTTTGTCAACTATTTCAGTATGAGAATCGCCACCTATATTGATTTACATGATAAATTTGCCTGTTTTGTTGAGTGTAACGTACAATTATGTATGAAGGTCTCTTTCAAAATTAATAATTCTATTTTTTTTATTGCAAATATAACATATTTTTTACAAATTTTTGCATTAACTAGTACCCATCTTTTTGGTTTCCCGGCCTGGAACTAGTTAAGATAAGACTTGGAATGACTTTTGTTTGCCAGCATTCTAAAACGGCTTGACATCATTTCAAATCCCATTTGTCTAGATCGCACGTCTTGCACCCCTTTAAATAATTCAATCAGCATTTTAGCGTTCAGCTCAAGATCCACATCTTGAAGAAATTTCGCACCCCCTCTGATTACATCAGCAGCATTAACCATCCTTTCTATCACATCCAGATCAGTTGGGTTTTTTTCTAGTTTTTGTAGGCAGTCAAATACAAGCATGGTTAGCCGTGAGCATTCCTCAAGAAACAAGCTTTTGTGGGGTTCATTGAGAGCCACAACATAGTACCGTACATTCCCCATTTAAGGTGATCGTTAGTATAAAATTCCTTCATATTGGTAACTAGGTCATTTTTTACCGTAAAATGTCTACCAAGAACTTATCCATATGTCCCGGACAGATAAATTAATGCCACGAAAAGAATACAAAACAATCACAGTAAAAACTGATGCGTTCCAGAAGTTTGTGAAGGCCATAAGAGAGGCAAAAAAAGAGGATCCTACACTTGATAATAGTACATTTCTAAATTCAATTATTGCCAGGCACCAGAAAACCAGGCGGTCGTCCTGATGCGAGAAAATAATTCTGTCAGATCATGGTCAAAATAAGGATAAACATGTCTATTGGCGAACTAATGATCGAATTTACTGACACAGCAGATTTGGAAAATCAATTGAAAAACATTGATCTTTCTGAGATTGAATCTTTGCTTGAGAGAAAATCCAATGGTCATGCAGATATAGAAGAGTCTAGAAAGGTCGTCTCAAATGATACCAGAATTGTAGAGGAACTCGGTACCATAAACCTCTTGAAGATATCAGAGGGTGGTCAGGATGCCACAAAACTTGCCATATTCTTGTCTGCAAACAAAATGAGTAGTGAGGATGTCAAAAGGATAACAGGCATAACGATATTGAGTTGAAAACATGTCAATCATAGAAAACCAAAACATATCATCACTTGAAGAAATGTGGCAATTTATTGGAAAGAATCTAAATCCAATAGGTATGATGCCAGACAAGGCAAGTTTGGATCATATGCAGACTTTTAGATTATATCTAAAATTGAGAAAATTAGACAGCACATTCAGAGATACAATACAGATACAGATGCTAAAAAATGAATTGGCATATTCTTTGTTAGAAACATTGGTAAATTAGAAAGCCAGATCATAATAATTAAAAAATATAGAGTTACTGAGCAAGTCCTCATAACCAATAAGACTTTCATCTTAATTTATTAAACGAGAGCGACTAGGAGTAAACTGAAAAAGTGATAGAAAACAAAAACGAATCATATCATTACAAAGAAGAAGACCTCAACATTCTGTTAGAACGTTATGAAAAGATGGCAGAAAAATACAGAAACCTATACGATAACTCACCAGATCTTTATAGAACAATCAATTTGGATGGCATCATTTTAGATTGTAACAAGACGTATGCAGAAAAACTAGGATATACAAAAGAAGAGGTCATAGGAAAAACAATTTTTGATCATGTAGCAGAAAACAGCCTCAGAATGTTACAAGATACGTATCATACATGGAAAACGGCAGGAGCTGTATCAAGCAGAGAAATATGGTTAAAACGAAAAGACCAGACAATATTTCCAGTTTTACTTAGCGCCGCGAATCTATATGGAAATGACGGTACCTTGGTGGGAAGCAATACCGCAATAAGAGATATGACTGAGATTTACAATGCAAAAAAAGAGGTCGAAGAACACAAGATGAAAAGTCTCAATGTCATAGGAGATCTCTCTGCAAGAATATCTCATGACTTTAGAAATCCCATATCAATAATCAGAAATAGCCTAGAGCTAATGAAGATACAAAACCCTGATCTCAATGAAAAAAACAAAAATCATATAATAATGATGGAACGGGCTATTGCCAGAATATCCCATCAATTAGAAGAAGTTCTTGACTATGTCTTACCAAAACCATTAGATCTAGAGACTCATTCGCTATGTAGCATTTTAGATTCAGCACTATCCAAAATAGATCTGGGAGAAGTAAAAGTAAATGTTCCAGAAGAAGACCATGCCATATTATGTGATGGATCAAAAATAGAGATTGTTTTTTCCAATCTTATACTAAATGCCGTTCAAGCTATGGAGAAAAAAGGCAGTATTCATGTAAAAGTCATTGATAAATTAGATTCTACAATAATAGAAGTAGAGGATACAGGTCCAGGCATACCAAAACACCTGATAGAAAAAATGTTTGAGCCATTATTTACAACCAGACAGATAGGGACGGGTTTGGGATTGGTAAGCTGTAAAAGCATCATAGAAAAACACGGTGGTACAATTGAGATAAGAACCCAAATCAGAAAAGGAACCATATTTATCATAACACTTCCAAAACTCAAGCCAATCAAAACTACCTAAATTTTATTCAGACAAACAAATACAGTTGTAGTTTTTTTAATAAATTTAGAAAAAGAAGAAAATTGTACTTATGGCTTTCCTATTCGGAAGACATTAGTACCACATTTTGGGCATGTGCCCTTTACCGCAGGTCGTCCGTTCTTTAGCTTAACTTCCTTTGGATTTGAGATGTCGACTTTTTTTCTGCATTTTACGCAGTATGCTTGAGTCATTTCATCTTCTTACGAAGGAAGTGGTATATAGCAAGACGCTGTAAAAATTATTTAACTATACACTAGAGGGTGTTAAATTTTTACATGGTCTAATTCAGGTCATAGATCTAGTTTTTACATAAAAAATATGCAGTTTTATGATATTTCTTATGAGGAACTTATCCAACACCATGAAATTAACAAATTGAGCGTGAGAAAAAGCAAATTGTTGAATGTAGTTATGCTTTTAAAAGCCTCAAAGAGACTCACTCAAATGGCATCCAAGAAAGGCATCGTTATCACTATTGCAATATTAGCAGTCATTGCAGGAGCAAGTTTTGTGGTATGGTTTCTTCCACAAAACCATGGTTCTTCTGTTGTTGTTTCAGACTACAAAAGTGAGTTAGATAGTGTAAAAGAGAGACATTTACTCATCATTTCAGATACAGAGTCAAACCTCAAAGGATTGTCAGACAAGACCTTATCTCCAGACAATTTTACAAGTCAAGCCCAAATCTCATCATCTCAGATTACCTCATTGATAAGTGAACTAATTGAGAGCAATCCACCTACAGAATGGAAGCAGAGCTATGGAGCATATTTTGAATCTCTCAAAAAATATAATGATTATTTGGCTGAGACAATATCACTTGCAAGCAAGATCAAAGGAGGAGCATCTCCTAGTGACATCAGTGATGAGATGTCAAAGATTGACTCTCTCAAGCAAGAGTCAGACTCTTTAATGTCAAAATCAAATCAAACTCGTCCATAGAATCACCAAAGTGTGAGATTAGAGTGAGATATCTTGAAAGTTTTGTAAAAATTGATAGAAACTACATTAATTAATAGGAAACGCGATTTTCGTCTATACAATGTCAACAAAAGAAGCTGGACTACAAAGTGGAACAACTGAGACTAAGACCAGTAGACTCTTGGTGATTTGTGTTGACAGAGATGACGATATAGGGATTAAGGCAGGAGTTATCACTCCAGTGGTTGGGCGCAACGCATGCATTGAGGCAGCTCAAAGGCTTGCGTTAGAGGATCCAGAAGATGCAGATTCCAATTCAATTTTTGCAGCTGTTAAAACATTCGAAGATTTGACAAGCAAGGGATACCAAGCAGAGGTTGCCCTAGTTTCTGGTACTCAGAATAAAGGTGTACAAGGAGATGAAAAAATAGTTTCCCAAGTAAAAACAATTGCATTGAGATTTGCAGCAAATGGATCTGTGATAGTATCTGATGGAGAAGATGATGAAAGTGTTATACCAATAATTCAAAATGTTTTGCCAATAGTTTCTGTAAAAAGAGTAGTCATGCGAGCCAGTAGGACCGTGGAATATTCTTATGCAGTATTGGGAAGATACCTCAAGACAATTGCATTTGATTCAAAATATTCAAAGTTCTTTTTAGGTGTTCCAGGAATGCTTTTACTAATAGGCGGAGTAGCTACCGTTCTTGGATTAACCAGAGAAATATTTGCAGTTCTAGTTAGTATTCTGGGAGGAGCGTTTCTAATCAGAGCTTTTGATATTGATAGAGCATGGACAAATTGGAACAAACCTACACCTGGAGGATTTATACGAACATTTACACTGGTAGCAGGAATTGTCATGATTCTTGCGTCATTGACAGCAGGCATAGGTGCAGCAGTACCCGGCATTACTACAAAACCTGACAGTATTTTGAAATTAGTTTTGAATCAGCAAACAACTGGACTCTTTGTATCAGGAATGTTACCTTTCCTTTGGATGGGAATAGGATGTATTTTTGGAGGTTCATTGCTAAGCAGTTGGTTCAAGGGAAGTATTAGATCAATTACAGACATTCTAAGACTCATCGTACTAGTTACACTATATCCAGTTGTTTCTCAATTTACCACAATTATGATAAAAGGAGAAAGCCCGTTTACTCTCCTCCCGCCGTTACTAATCGGTCTTGCAGTAATACTGATATCAGCATCCTTACTCTTCCATAAATACAGAAAGAAGAAGGGTGGCGAAGTATTATCAGAATAAAAGACAAAGTTCTCAACTTGGGCGGTTTATACAGTCTATACTCTAGAAGATTAGAAAACGATATTCAAAGTGGAGAGATGCCAAAACACGTTGCCATAATTTTGGATGGGAATAGGAGATGGGCAAAACGCAATCTGATTATGAAGATAGATGGTCACTTTAGAGGTGCCGATGCTGTAGAAAAGTTACTGGATTGGTGTGAAGAGCTAAATATCAAAATAATTACGCTGTATGTACTATCAGCAGAAAACCTCAATAGAAAAGACGACGAATTAGATTATCTTTATGAATTGATAAATGAACGATTACACAAGTTATTCAACGATCCAAGAATACACAAGAACCGCATGAAGGTAAAGGCCATTGGCAGTATTGAATTATTACCAGATTTTCTAAGAGAGATTCTCAACAAGCTTGAGGAAGTTACAAAAGATTATGATGATCATTACCTAAACATTGCAATAGCTTATGGAGGACAAGATGAGCTTGTTGATGCAATTAAAAAGATTGGATCTAGAATAAAAGACGGTTCTCTTGATGTCAATCAAATTGACAAGGAAGTAATCGAATCCAGTCTTTATACTTCACATTTACCGCAATCATCTCCAGACATGATATTAAGAACGTCTGGTGAAAAGAGATTAAGCGGTTTTCTACTTTGGCAAAGCGCCTACAGTGAGCTTGTCTTTATGGATGTATACTGGCCCGAATTCAGAAAGATAGATCTAATGCGTGCAATTAGGACTTTTCAAAAAAGAGGCCGCAGGCTTGGAAAATAGAAATACAGGACATAAGAACTCCTTTTGTAATGTTAGAAGAAAGATCTGCAGGTTCAGTCATTTATCGCCAATCGCCTAAAGGCAAGCTATACTTGCTTTTGAACTACCCTTCAGGTCACTGGGATTTTGTCAAGGGAAATATTGAGGAGGGCGAGACTTTCAAGCAAACTGTTCTAAGAGAGATAAGAGAAGAGACGGGAATAACAGACATTGCATTTGTTGATGGATTTGAAGACAAGGTAGAATATCATTATCAACGAGACGGTCAAGTAATACATAAGGAAGTTGTCTTCTTTTTATCAAATACAAAAACAGAGGAAGTTATTTTATCGCATGAACATCGAGACTATACATGGCTAAGCTTTGATGATGCACTTGCCAAATTGACTTACAAGACGGCTCAAAAATTATTCAGAAAAGTCAAGGACCTATAATCGGAGGGTCAACTCTTGGAGTTTTTTTGCTTCAAGTTGAGGATTTTTTGAATTCAGAATGGTTCTTCCAATAATCAAATAGTTCGCACCGGCATCCAGTGTACTTTTTGGATCCCCACCCTGAGTCCCAACTCCAGGCGAATAGATCTCAAGCCTTCCCTTTGCTTTCTTGTTTGATAGTTCTATGAGTTTTGGAACGGTTGCACCAACAACAATACCATCAACGTGGAGTGAATAAGACCACTTTAGGAAAAGATCATGAATGTTTGACATTTTTCCACTAGTTGGATCTTGTACTCTCAGGCCATATCCCATCTTTGCTCCCGGATGGCTCATGTGCACCAAGGTTATGACACCCCTATTATCATCGTGAGCGTTTTTTACAAGCTGTGATAAATTTTCAGGTCCCATTATTGGGTTTGCTATTACAGCATCAAATCCACTGTGCCAGAGCCTTTGCAAAGTTACCATGTTAGTATTTCCAATGTCATTTAGCTTGATGTCAGCGATTGTTTGCAGTCCAAAATCATGTGCAGTTTTGTTTATTTTCTTGATGCTTTTTTCGCCCAAGGGCAACAAGAGATGAAAATTAAATTTAATAGCACATAGATAGTTTCCAAGCATTTTGATGTTTTTCAGAGTATGTTTTTCAAGTAACTCTAGATTTATGCCATCAAGATCATTTGCTAATATTACAGAGCTTCTAGAAGAAGAATCTTTTATTCTATTTCTAAAACTACTCATAGCTTGACTAGAGGATGCTTACCTTTGAGTTTTATTACTTTGAGGTATGAGTACCCATGGTCATTTACTGTATTAACAAAAGATGGTTCTGCGCCATCTTTGCTAGAATATCTTAGAAATGGTTTTGTTGGTTCAGAATCAAGTTTGATATGACAAAAGTATGAAGTTTCATCTGATTCGTTGAAATTCATGAAGACTCCCACATTCCATTTATTGCCATCTGGAAAAGCAAAGAGTGGAAATGGAGACTCTTCAAATCCATAACTTAGTTTGATTAAACTTGTAAGATCCTCAAGCTCAATTGGTTGGTATACAACTTCAGGAGGTGATGTAGTTTCAGGCTTGAGTGTCTCAGGAAGTGATTTTACTCGTATAATTGGCGAGTAAAGATACATTGGATTTGAGACAGTATTGACAACATCAAAGTCTTCTTTTCCTGCCTTGAATCCATACGAAAGATAGTGTCCATTTTTGTCTGTCTGGACATAGTAATTGACAGACCTCTCCTTGAGAAGATCCATCTGAACTGAGATTATGTTTTTTCCATCAAGTTCAAAGGAAAATGCAGTACGTGGAACTCTTTCCAATGCACACACCATTCTTGAAAATTCAGTCATGTCAGATACTTCAATGTAAAAAGGAAGTTTTGCCATAGGATTTCTCAAAAACCATCCACATTAAAAGTAGTCGTTTATGATTCTGTTTTTCCTATTGTCTTCGGTCAATTATGTCATTTACATCAGGTCCAGTACCAATAAGTGTAACAGGCACTTTGAGTTGATCTTCAATATTTTTAATAAAATACTTGGCAGGAGAACTCAAATCTGAAAATGATTGCATGTGTGCACATTCAGGAAAGACCACATCAAGTTTTGTCATTCCTAACTGTGTGGCACTGTTTAGCATGATTGATCTTTTTGCAAGATCAAAATCAAATTCAGCTGCGCGTCTTTGGCGTCCAGTTACCGTTCCCACTTCTTGCCATCCTTTTGCCACTGCCTTTTCTGGAGAAATTTCATTCTTTAGAGGACCTTCTCCAACCCTAGTAACAAAAGATTTGAAAACAACAAGCACCTCATCAACACTTTTTGGTCCAATTCCAACATCAGCGCATATTGCAGACGCAGTAACATCTTTTGATGTAACAAATGGGTATGTACCATGCCACAATGAAAGAAATGTTCCTTGTGTTCCTTCTACTATTACATTTTCTTTTCTGTCAAGTGCAAAATTTACTTGATTAGGAATATCATCAAGATACAAAGTAAGAGAATCAATATCTCTTGCAAGCTTTAGTGTACGCATTGCCCTATCTGCATTAGCAGGCCCTGTACCTGTTCCAGTACTACCTATGGATTGTTTTAGCCTGCCAGCAGAGTCTGTTGTTCTGTGTGACTCTTCTATTATACCGCATTGAAAATCCACAAATGACCTATCTTGAGTGCCAAACTCTTCTATTTCCTTTAGAAGTACTTCAGGGCTCACTACAACTCCTGGCCCTATGAGCAATCTAGTACGGGGATTCAGAAAAGCACTTGGTAGCATTCTAACTTTGTATTTTTTATTTTCATGTTCAATTGTATGTCCAGCATTAGGTCCCACTCCACCTCGAACTGCTACTGTCGGATTATCTTTCATAGCAAGATAAGAGACGATCTTTCCTTTTCCCTCATCACCATAAAAACCACCAACGATAACTGTAGAAGGCATACACATGGAGAGCATAACCGGATATATTTAAGCCAAATCTTAACAATACGATTTTAGAAGAGATCCAAGGCCTAGATTCACATGTCTTCTCCAAATCATGCTGGAAATATCATAGTAAATTTAGCAGGCCTTCCTGAATTTCTAAGAAAACCAATACTGCACAAGAGGTTATCAGAATTTTTTTCCATGATCCAAGAGGACAAGAAAGAGATCATAAATAATGCATTACAAGCAGGACCCACAATACCATTTGACAAATTTTCTACTTTGTTTAAGACCTGGCTTGAAATTCTATGTAACTTGTCTGAAGAACAAAGAACAATCATGTTTTCAAGTTATGTAAATGAAATCACACATCATCCAGAAAAGCTAATTGCCTTTAACCTAGATGGAATTTTTGAAATTTACATGTCATTATCAGCTGACCAGAAATCCATACTTTCTACAACCATCAAGAAAATACTGGAATCATTGGATGATAAAGATAGAAAAAAACTTTACATGATAATTCCAGAAATGGCAAAAAATAAGATATTTACCTAAGTTGGCTTTTCCGGTTTTCTCTGACTCTCATCAGCAAAATTGACAACATCTCCTTCAGGAGTCAAAACACCGACAAACACTTTCTCATACTTTTTTACTACTTTTCGATGATCTGGCATTGACATGTCTAGTTTCATTTCGTTCATAACCATGACTCTATACTGTTTCCATTCAGCCCAACATTCGTTGCAGCATGGATATGTAGAAGCAAATGGATCAAGTTCAACGCCATCTGGTATTTCTTTTTTACATTTGGTACATGTTCTGACCATACAGAACAGCAAAAATGTAGCAATTTAATTCTTTAAGAGATTTACACGTACAAATTACATCAGTTTTAGAGTTTAACCAGTTCAAATTCTACAAGTCGGTATACGCCATATCATAACCAAAGAATTCGTATTTCCTCAGGGTTTCTGGTAAATCCATTAATCGTAGAATCAGAGTTCTTTTGTTTTAGGCAACTGAATGGTAAATGTAGTAGGATTATTTTTTACCCAAATTTCTCCTCCGTGGCTTTTTATTATTGTCCTACAACTGGCCAATCCCAAACCGGTACCTCGTTGTTTTGTTGTAAACAATGGCTCAAATATTTTGGCCACGTATTTCTCTGGTATTCCAGGGCCCGTATCTGTTACACTAATTACAAATGTATCCTGCTTGTCCTCTACAGATATTATGATCTTGCCTGATTCCCCCATTGCCTGTATCGAGTTGATAATTATATTGGATAAGACAATTTCCAGCTGAACAAAGTCTCCAGTCATAGAAATATCCTTCATGGGAGTTACAATTTGAATTCCATCTGGAACAGAGATATTTTCAAGAGTGTTAGATACCAATTCATTTGATGAAAATCTCTCAATTTTCAATGGCCTTTCCCTTACAAAATCCAAGACTCCCCCAATCTGATGATCCATTTTATCAATTGCTTGTGTCAAATGTCGTAGCCTCGCATTCATTTTTTCATCCTTGAC
>Ga0206897_1029_pt2 | contig 40655 bp, 45 predicted proteins | sample Alteio_BWOrgHeat_49_FD_152972 | JGI IMG/M metagenome (GOLD analysis project Ga0206897, IMG submission 152972) | Enriched cells from forest soil in Barre Woods Harvard Forest LTER site, Petersham, Massachusetts, United States -... | ecosystem: Environmental > Terrestrial > Soil > Temperate forest >... | reverse complement strand
GTAGCTGGTGGTATAGCATTTGAATCATATAACTCGTCGTCATAAATAGGCATATCCAGCGCACCATATTCAATAAAATTAATATGTACGCCCAGCTCTTTTGCAATAGCCTCTGCAGCTTTGATTAGTTGACGATTTACCGAATTTTTGCGATGCGATGCTGCAAACAATAATAAATTCATATTGCTTCCTTGAGGTGCTGCATCTTTACATAATCAGTGAATTTTTCAAATGCCTGTGAGCGATGGCTGATTGCATGCTTGGCTGTAGGTTCCATCTCCGCAAATGTCTGTATATACCCCTGAGGTATGAATATAGGGTCATAGCCAAACCCTTTTGTACCACGTGGCGGAAAAGTAAGAGTGCCATTTACTCTACCCTCAAATGTTTCTGTGCTACCGTCGGGTGAAGTAAGGGAAAGCACACAAATAAAATAGGCCGGCTGGCCATTAGCCTTAACATCCTTCACTATTAATTCGCGCTCAATTTGTTCCATGGCTTTAGAGAATGTTTTATCGCCAGCAGCCCAGCGCGCAGAATAGATACCAGGGGCGCCGTCTAGTGCTGGCACGCATAGACCGGAATCATCTGCCAAAGCATAATCACCAGAGAGAAGCGCTGCGCTTTTAGATTTAATCATCGCATTCTCGGCAAAAGTTTTGCCAGTTTCTTCAGGTTCGGGCAGTCCAAGTATAGCAGAAGACAACACTGTCATATGCAGCGGCGCAAGTAGCTCTCGTATTTCTCTTACTTTACCTTCATTGTGACTGGCGATAACTAATGGACTCATTCAATTCCCAGTGCTTTTTTCTGCATTAACACCAGCTCAGCAATACCCTTCTTGGCCAATGCCATTAGAGAATGGAATTCATCTTCGCTAAAGGGCTTTTCTTCTGCGGTACCTTGTATTTCGACAAGCTTATTATCACCGGTCAGTACAAAATTTGCATCCACCTGCGCAGCACTGTCTTCCGTATATTCAAGGTCAAGTATGGACACACCGCTTACAATACCACATGACACCGCAGCGACTGGCATATGGGTTGGTATTGTTTTAATGATACCATCTTTTTTTAATTTCGCGAGCGCCTGATAAAGGGCTACATAACCTCCGGTAATGGAGGCAGTGCGTGTACCACCGTCTGCTTCAATGACATCGCAATCTATAGTAATCTGACGTTCACCAAGCTTTTCTAAATCCATTACTGAACGAAGCGCACGCCCAATAAGGCGTTGAATTTCATGAGTACGTCCCGACTGCTTACCTTTAGCAGCTTCACGCGCCATACGCGAATGAGTAGAGCGTGGTAACATACCATATTCAGCCGTAACCCAGCCGCGACCACTATTGCGCAAAAACGGCGGAACGCCACTATCTACAGAAGCAGTGCAAAGCACACGCGTATGGCCGAATTCTACTAAGCATGAACCTTCCGCATAACGGCTAGCACCTGGAGTTAAAGTAATCTTACGCAGTTCGTTAGCATTACGGCCGTTTGGACGGGGCATGGAAGCTCCTTTTTTTGAGGTTGCCTGTTCTCCCATATTTCGCAAGGCCGTGCAAGAAATTTGCTTTATTGTAAGTGGTGCGTATAATACTATGCTCTTGAAAAGAGTTAAAATCGAACTATCTGAGAATAGTAAGTAATAACAAGGCATTGATAATTATGACCGAAGAAAAATTAGAAGAGCTTCCTGTACAGGATAGTATCCCGGAAGCGCTAGTTGAAGTCAGTGATCCAAAAGATACACAAATTGTAGAGCAGGCAGAAGAAATTGCAAAGCTTAAGGATATGTATCTGCGCGCAATGGCCGAGACGGAAAATGTGCGTGCGCGGGCAAAACGTGATTCAGAAGATACTGCCAAATATGCATCCACAAAATTTGCGCGTGATATGGTAAATATCATAGAGAATCTACAACGCGCATCACAAAGCATCTCAGCAGACGCCCGCACAGGCAATGAAGTGTTGAAGCAGGTCGGTGAAGGTATTGATATGACTATGCAAGAACTACTCAGTATCTTTGAACGCAACGGCGTAAAGCGCATTTCTCCCGCTGGAGAAAAATTTGATCATAATTTTCATCAGGCAGTTGCGCAAATACCCAGCGCGGATGTACAGCCCGGCACGATATTACAGGTATTGCAGGCAGGCTATATATTGCATGACCGGCTTTTACGGCCTGCGATGGTTACGGTGGCGATGGCTCAACCCAATACTGCAGATAGCGCTGCGTGAGCTTTCTTTTTTATATACGTAAGCTTTGGAGACTTGATGGTTTCAGACCCGATATTGCACTTTCGCGTGATGAATCCAGCAATTTTCTGCCATGGATTATTGCGCTTATGGTATATCTTGCAGCCCTGACGCTTACGGGAGGCTTTACACTTCATCGTACTATCATGGCAGGTCATACAGCGCAGATTGAATCATTTTCCGTGCATATACCGCGCGTAAATGAAAAGACAGATGAAGTGGCGCAAAAAGTACTCGTATTGATCAAAAGCACTCCAGCAGTAGACAATGCTACTATCATAAGCACAGGTCACATAAAAGAAATGGTAGAACCCTGGCTGGGTAAGAGTGATGCGCTTAGCTCGTTACCGCTTCCTGCTATTATTGAGGCTACCTTGGTTAAGGGGAATACAATTGATTATGGACAGCTTAAAAGCAAAATTGAAACTATAGCACCGGGGGCAACTATAGATGATCATAAGCAATGGATGCAGCAGTTTTCTGGCTTTATTCATCTGATACAATGGGTATTATTTGCTATTTCCTTACTGATTATCGCTGCGACTGCCGCCGTTGTTATATTTGCCTGCAAAACATCTCTAAAAATTCACCGCAGTACGGTTAATCTTCTCCATAGACTCGGAGCAATGGATGCTTATATTGCAGGTCAATTTCAGCAGCATGCTGCTTTGCTTGCTTTAAAGGGTGCATTTATTGGCAGTGGATTTGCCTCGGGCACATTGTTGGCATTACATCTTATGGCACGTCACATTAATTCGCCGCTTTTTCCTTCATTTACGCTTAATCTTGGGCATTGGGCTATTCTTGTTTTGCTACCTTTGCTTATGAGCATTCTGGCGCTAGCAAGCGCACGAGTTTCAGTATTGGCAACGTTACATAAAATGCCATGAAGCTTGCCCTCATAGATCGTGACGGCGTGCTCAATGAAGAACTCCCTAATTATGTTAAATCTGTAAATGAGCTTACTATACTGCCCCAAGCGTTTGAGGCATTACGTATGCTACATGAAAACGAATTTACCTGTGTAGTGGTTACTAATCAATCAGTAGTAGGACGCGGCATCATTGAGCAATTTACGCTTGATAAAATTCATAAATACCTCTTGCATGAGATAGAAGCACAAGGTGGAAAAATAGCTGAAGTACTGGTTTGCACTGATCACCCGAGTAATGCGAGCTATCGTCGAAAACCAAAGCCTGGCATGCTGATTGAAGCGCTAGAAAAATATAATGCCTTGCCAGAAAAATCCCCTATGATTGGTGATGCACTCACCGATATGGAAGCAGCACATGCTGCAGGCTGCCCACGTTATCTGGTTATGACTGGCAAGGGGAAATCAGTCATGCATTCTATTGCGAATAGTTTGCAGCCTGTCACCGTATGCGCTGATATTTTGGATGCCGCACAACGTATAATTTCACTATATTGATTGCTATGTTAAAAATCTTACAATCATTGCTGCTTTGCATTTGCATCTGGGCTGTAGGATTACTGTGGTTTATCACACTCATCCCCTCTGAACCCACGCATGACACTATAAATACGGATGCTATTGTTGTGCTAACAGGTGGTGGCTTAAGGCTTGAGCGAGGATTTCAGCTTCTTATAGAACATCGTTCTTCCCGTATATTTATCTCAGGCGTTGAAGATAACGTTACATTAATGTCATTACTTCACAACAAAGAATATCGTGGGCTTGCTGAGCAGATACCCGCAACTGCCATAATCGAACTTGGCCATAAAGCACGTAGCACCATTGGTAATGCAGAGGAAACAGCCGCATGGTTAGCCAATGGACACATAAAAACTATCCGTCTAGTAACTGGCAATTATCATATTCCACGTAGTGTGTATGAAATAGGACAAGCATCACCTGACGTTACTATTATTGCTGAGCCAGTATTTCCCAAGCATTTTGAAAATAACGAGTGGTGGCAATGGGAAAGTAGTATCAAGCTTGTTATTTCCGAGTACCACAAATATATAGCAAGCATCATTGCTCACAAATTACTGGCGCAAACATGGTAATACGCTCTGCACTCTTTAATGCCCTATTCTGGCTATGGGTACTTTCACTCGTAGTTGTATTGCCCATAGCATATATTTACCGCCCATTCTCACATAACGTTTCACGCGCATGGGCGCATGTTTCTTTGTGGTTGCTGCGTGTTCTATGTAATATTACACATGAAATTCGTGGAAAAGAACATATTCCTGCCGGCACTGTAATTGTCGCATCTAAACACCAGTCAGCATGGGATACCATTATCTTCTGGTTGTTATTTAATCGCCCTTCTTTTGTGCTTAAACGTGAACTTATTTTTTTTCCAGTCTTTGGTTCCTATCTCGTATTACTTCAGAATATTTACATCAACCGCAAGGCAGGCGCTTCCGCTATAAAGCAAATCCTTCGGCAAGCACAAGACCGGGTAAAAGAAGGCCGTTCGATTATTATTTTTCCTGAAGGTACTCGCACGATGGTGGGCGCAGCTTCAGTATATCATCCAGGTGTTGCAGCGCTCTATCAAAATTTAGAGTTACCGGTAGTACCCGTAGCAGTCAATTCAGGACTATATTGGAGCAAGAACGCTTTTGTTAAACAGCCTGGAAAAATTATTATGGAATTTTTACCCCCCATTCAACCCGGTATGAAAAACCGTGAATTTTTAGGAGCACTGCAGGAACAAGTTGAAACAGCAACAAACAGATTAGTTGCCGAGGGACGCAACGCAATAACTAGCTAACCAATCTTCCATCTTTTAAGCGAAGCACGGGATAATCAAACATAGAAATAAGCGTATCGTCATGAGTAGCAAAGGCAATAGTGGTACCCCCCTTATTAAGCTGCTCAAATAAATACATAAATTTTAGCCGCAATGCTGAATCCAGATTGCCGCTTGGTTCATCAGCAAGCAATATATCCGGCTGTGTGATAACAGCACGAGCAATAGCTACGCGTTGCTTTTGTCCGCCGGAGAGAATTTCTGGACGCGCTTTACGGTAGGCACCAAGTCCTACCCATGCCAGAAGCTCTGATACTTTTTTAGCAATTTCTTTTTTAGGCTCACCGGCAATCTTTAAGGGTAAGCCCACATTCTCTTCTACCGTCAAATGTTCTATAAGCCGGTAATCCTGGAATACTGTACCTACGCGACGGCGAAATGCGGGCAGTTTATGACGCCCAAGTCCTGTAGTTTCAGTACCAAAGAGCTGCACACTTCCTTTGGTAGGTCTTATAGATAGAGCCATTATATTGAGCAACGATGACTTGCCTGCCCCACTTGCCCCAGATAAAAAATAGAAGCCACCACGATTAATAGTAAGGCTGATGTCTCTCAGTACCTCCTGGCCGCTTAAGTATCCCATCGATACTTTGCTAAGCTGGATAACCTTGTCACCAGCAGAGGATACAAATCCATCCTTCTGTATTATTTGCTCGCCTAAATTCATCTTATTGTTATAATCATATGTTATTAAAAATCTACCAGCTTTTACATGATTTTAACCTGTCCTAAATGTGCTACACGTTATACGGTTCCTGATACTGCCGTTGGCAAAGAAGGACGTATGGTGCGTTGTGCCCATTGTACGCATAGCTGGTTTGAAACAAATAAAACACTCCTTGATAGCGTAGAGAGCAAAAAGCCTGCTTCTCCTATGTCCGCAGCATCTTTTTTAGCAGCTATCAATCCACGTAAAGCACGCTCTATCATACAGAATATTAAGGTATCATCGGTAGCAGGAATGGCACATAATTCCCCTCGTTGGTTACGGGCCCTATGTATTATATTGTTGGTTGTAGTCATAGCTATGACACCATTTGCTTATCGAAAAACTATTATGGAAAGCCATCCGGAACTTGCATTCCTTTTTGAACCATTTGGTATTTATTATACCGATGGTTTAGCTTTAGCTGATATTAATCTTACAATCACACGCCCTGGTGACAAGAAGCCACATATTACCGTAGAATGTAGCGTCATTAATGAAGCAAAAGGCAGCAGAATAATGCCCAGATTGAAAATGATATTTTTTTCGTCTGATGGTCATGAAGTAGCACGCTCTCCCAACCTAGCCGAAACAGGAAAAAACATGATTAGCGGTGCTCAGGAACCATGTAAACCGTTTGTACTCGATACCAAGGATTTTAAAGTTGGTTATGTGCGTGCGGATTTAGGAGATCCCTTTGATCTCGCGCTACGACATAAGTGAAGGATGCCATATATGAGCACACGTGAAATACCCGTATTATTTTCTGCCGAAGAAATTGAAGAACGTGTCAAAGGACTAGCGCGCGAAATATCACTCAAGCTACCACCAGATCTCATGGTGGTATCGCTTCTTAAAGGTAGCTTTGTATTCACTGCCGATTTAATACGCCAATTATACCACATTGGGTTACATCCGCAGGTTGATTTCATGACTCTATCAAGCTATGGAGCTACTACGGAATCGAGTAAAAAAATTACCATTAACCGTGATCTTACCGAAGAAGTTGCCGGACGCCATATATTGATACTGGATGATATATTGGAATCCGGTCGTACCTTACAATATGCGCGCAATCTTATCACACAACGCAATGCAGCGAGCTCACGTATTGTTGTTATGCTTGAAAAGCCTGGCAAACGCGAAGTTGCTATCAGTGCTGATTTCGTAGGCTTTACCATTCCTGATAAATTCGTGGTCGGATATGGGCTCGACTACGCTAATTATTACCGCGAGTTACCTTACGTGGGTGTGCTCGATATACACTAAGTTTATAACCACTCTGGCAACTGATTGCGGGCGAGAAGTTCTTCAATTGTCTGGCGCTTACGTATAATAGCGTGCTTGTTGCCATTTACCATGACTTCAGCTGGTAACGGACGTGCGTTGTAGGTTGATGCCATGGCGGCGCCATAAGCTCCTGCAGTTCGAAAGGCAAGCAAATCACCGGCTTTGGGCAATTTAAGCAAGCGCTGTTCGGCAAAAATATCGCCTGTTTCGCAAACTGGCCCTACAATATCTACTAGTTCAGTTGTGGCATCCTTATCCATCACAACAGGTATAATGTCATGATAGGCATTATATAATGTGGGGCGAATAAGATCGTTCATACCTGCATCAATAATCACAAAAATACGCCCTTCGCTGCGTTTTACATAGATAACGCGAGTGACTAATATACCAGCATTTCCTACGAGCAAGCGTCCTGGCTCAAATATCAACTGACAGTTAAGACTCTTGGTTACTTCTTTTACAATATCAGCATAGGCAAGTGGCAGTGGTGGCGGGGCCTGACTGATATCGTATGGAATGCCAAGTCCACCACCAAGATCGAGCGTGGTAATATTGTGACCGGCACTACGTAGCTCGCCTACTAAAGCCACCACACGGGTAAATGCATGCTTAAATGGTGCAAGATTGGTGAGTTGTGAGCCAATATGTACCGATACCCCCTGTACTGTTATGCCGGGCAGTGATGCAGCTTTCGCATAAAGCGCCATTGCATCACTGATAGGAACACCGAATTTGCTTTCTTTCTGGCCGGTAGAAATCTTTGCATGTGTACCCGGAATCACATCGGGATTTACACGTAGTGCAATGGATGCTTTCTTCTTAAGCGCTACAGCGACATCTGATAGCAATTCCATTTCCGCTTCAGACTCAACATTGAACTGAAATATGTTTTGCTCAAGCGCAAAGATCATTTCTTCGCGAGTCTTTCCTACACCAGAAAACACTATCTTCTGTGATGATATGCCTGCCGCTAGAGCAATGCGTATTTCACCACCAGAAACCACATCCGCCCCGCTACCTTCTTTGGCAAATGTCTTGAGAATTGCAAGCGCGTCATTTGCTTTTACAGCATAGCAAATAAGTGGCTTTACCGAACTAAGAGCTTCATAAAACACTTTATAATGACGCACTAATGTCGCAGAAGAATAACAATAAAATGATGTACCGATAGTTTGCGCCAACTGGCTAATAGAAACATCTTCAGCGTATAATTCGCCATTTTTATATATAAAATAATCCATTCAATTACTGCGCTACAGGATTAGCCGCGGGAGTGGTTAAACCAGGATTACTATCTGGCAATGCAGGCACAATGGCAGGATTTGTTACATCTGCCGGAACCGCTTTTTTTGTTTGATCTGTCTGATCCGACTTATGATTTTTATCATGTCCGGGTAATACAGGATCACGCTTTAGTCCGCACGCAGCAACCATAAACGTAAGGCTGATTAGACAAATAACAGAGGTATTTTTCATAGATACTTTTCTTTTGCTATTTTGATAGCTTCTTTTACGCGTACAGGCGCTGTACCACCAAAGCTGGTACGACTGGCAACAGATTGTTCTGGTGTAAGCACAGCATATATATCTTTAGTAATTCTACGCTCAATCTTTTGCATATCTGCAAGAGGGAGTGCGTAAAGTGTGCATTTTTTATCGGAAGCTACTTTAACAATTTTTGCCGTAATATGGTGTGCCTGCCTGAATGGCATTTTGCATTTATGTACCAGCCAGTCCGCAAGATCTGTTGCAGTCGAATATCCTTCCCCCGCCATGGACTGCATACGCTTAGTATTGGCCGTAAAATCCTGCACCATCCCCGTCATGGCGCTCAAGCATAATTGCCATTGCAAGGCAGCATCAAAAACTGGTTCTTTGTCTTCCTGCATATCTTTATTGTAGGCAAGAGGCAGCCCCTTCATCGTTACTAGCAATGCATTAAGGGCACCGATAATGCGTCCGGTTTTACCACGCACGAGCTCCGCCGCATCCGGATTGCGTTTTTGCGGCATGATAGAACTTCCGCTGGAGAATAAATCTGAGAGCTTTATAAAACCAAACGGCGCGCTCGACCAAAGCACTAATTCTTCAGAAAAACGTGACATATGTATAGCTGAAACAGATGCAGCACTTAAAAACTCTATTGCAAAATCACGATCGGATACCGCATCCAGCGAGTTCGCCATAGGAGCTGCAAAACCAAGTGTTCGTGCCGTCAGTTTACGGTCTATAGGAAAAGAAGTTCCTGCAAGCGCTACAGCTCCAAGCGGGCATTCATTCATACGCGCAAGCAAATCCTGCACACGACCACGATCACGTCCAAACATTTCAACATACGCCATTAAGTGATGACCCAGTGTTACTGGCTGCGCGCTCTGCAAATGCGTAAAACCTGGCATTACAGATACGGCATATTCTTCTGCGCGCTTAATGAGCGCCGCCTGCAATGTACTTAGCAGAACCTCTACTGACTGTGCTGCGTCACGCACATAAAGTCTGAAATCGAGTGCCACCTGATCATTACGTGAACGTGCGGTATGAAGTTTACCAGCAGTATCGCCAATCAATTCAGCCAAGCGCGCTTCGATATTCATATGAATATCTTCAAGACTTTCTTTGAATACAAAAGCACCCAGTTCAATTTCCTGCTGAATTTTCTTGAGCCCGCGTATAATGGCATCTGCTTCAGCTGAGCTGATAATTCCTACTATGGCAAGCATGCCAGCATGAGCAATGGAACCTTTAATATCTTGTGCATATAGCTTTTTATCAAATGCTATAGAAGCATTGATTTTAGCCATGCTCTCTGCCGGGCCAGATGCAAATTGCCCACCCCACATAGGATTAGCGCTATTGCGCTTAGCAGTCGGTTTATGTTTTATGGTGTGTTTTGTTGGTTTTATTTTCATAACTTTTAAGGAATAACGTAATGATTCAACTTGTTTCTTACCCGATTGTTGGCGCTTTCACAAGTATTGCAATTAGCCTTATTCTCTTGTTCTGCTTTGCCTCTGGTCATGCAACAGCCGCTGAGGCATCAGAGATACGCTTTGAAGATGCTGACGGGCACGAAGTTTCTCTAAATAATTTTAAAGGCAAAGCAATCATTCTGAATCTATGGGCTACATGGTGTGCACCGTGTGTACAAGAAATGCCCTCACTTGCTGCGTTACAGGAAAAATATAAAGAACAGGGGCTGGTTGTACTGGCGTTATCGGAAGATAGCTCTGCCAGTGCAGTGCCTGCTTTTTATAAAAGCAAATCCATAACCGCACTTTTCTCTTTCTTTGATAAGAACCATCTTGTGTGGAGGGGGGTTAAAGCGCGTGGAGTGCCAACTTCTTTATTTATAGGTAGAGATGGCACTATAACAAAAACTCTGGAAGGACCAGTGAAGTGGCTTTCGCCTGATATTGAGAAAGACGTCCTTCAATTAATAGATAAACATTGAAAAATTTAAGAAATGGTGATCTGGGCGGGAATCGAACCCGCGACAACCTGATTAAAAGTCAGGTGCTCTACCGACTGAGCTACCAGATCATTCCCATGCTGAACTCCTTGTGTTTGGCGCAAAAAGAGTACCCGCAAAATAGGTAGGACGAGCGATTTGTCAATCATTATCCCTATTATTTTATTTTACTCCAACTTGACGCAGCTCTGGTTTGTGCTTTAAGTCCCTGCATTATGTTTAGTAATCTTTCCGGCAAACTCACAGGCATTTTTGATAAGCTACGCGGGCGCGGCGTGCTTAGCGAGGCGGATATTGACTCTGCCCTTCGTGAAGTACGTATAGCGCTGCTTGAGGCAGATGTTGCCCTGCCCGTCGTCAAAGATTTTATTCAAAGTCTTAAGGAAAAAGCAGTCGGCGCTGAGATAGTCAAAAGTATCTCGCCTGCACAAATGGTCATCAAACTAGTACAAGACCATCTCACTAGATTGCTTGGTAGTGAATATAGCGAACTCAATCTCGCTGCCACCCCGCCAGCCGTTGTACTTATGGTAGGGCTGCAGGGTTCAGGTAAAACTACTAGCACCGGAAAATTGGCTCTCAGGCTCAAAAATCGCCAGAATAAGAAAATTCTGTTGGCGTCACTCGACGTCTATCGCCCGGCTGCACAACAGCAGTTAGAGGTGCTGGCAAAACAAGTTGGTGTTGACTCATTGCCAATTGTAGAAGACGAACAACCATATGCCATTACCAAACGCGCATTAGAAACAGGTAAACTTGAAGGCTATGACGTTATCCTCCTCGATACCGCGGGTCGTCTGCATATAGACGAAGCGTTGATGCAGGAACTGCAGGATATAAAAAAAATATCTAACCCTGTAGAGACATTATTGGTAGCTGACTCACTGACAGGACAAGATGCAGTAAATATAGCCAGTGAATTTCATAGCAAGATAGGCATTACCGGCATTATACTCACGCGTCTGGACGGCGATGGCCGCGGGGGTGCAGCACTTAGCATGCGCGCTGTAACCGGCCAACCCATCAAATTTGCTGGTATGGGCGAGAAGCTCAGCGACTTTGAAGAGTTTCATCCCGCTCGCATAGCTGGACGTATCCTCGATATGGGAGACGTAGTTTCGCTCGTAGAAAAAGCTGCCGAAACTATTGATAAGCAGGAAGCCGAAAAAATGGCTGCCAAGCTTCAGGAGGGTAAGTTTGACTTTGACGATTTGCTATCCCAATTGCGCACCATGAAAAAAATGGGCGGTGTCAGCGGGCTTATGAGTATGTTACCCGGTGTCGGCAAAATAAAAGAACAGATGGCTAATGCCAATATCGACGAGAACATGCTCGCCCGTCAGGAAGCCATTATTCTTTCTATGACAATAAAAGAGCGTAAAAACCCTAAATTGCTTAATGGCGGACGCAAACAACGCATCGCTAAGGGTTCTGGTACCACTGTACAGGAAATAAATAAGCTTTTCAAAGGGTGGCAGCAGATGGAAACCATGATGAAGCAGATGAAAAAGCTGGGTAAACAGGGCATGTTACGCGGCGGACTCAAGAATCTCCTACCTATGTAACTTTTCTCTTCAAATTTCCTTTGGTTGGTGTTATAAGGCGCCCCTCAAATCGTATTCTTAAAGAAGGAAACACCATGCCAACTACTTTGCGTTTCAGCCGCGGCGGTTCCAAAAAGAGCCCCTATTTCCGTTTGGTTGCCACCGATTCTCGCAGTCCGCGCGATAGCAAATTCATTGAAAAACTTGGCACCTACAGCCCACTCGTGGCTAAAGGCGACGCAAAACGTTTTACCTTCAACGCTGAACGCGTAAACTACTGGCTCTCTGTTGGAGCTCAGCCTTCTGAAACCGTTGCCCGCTTCCTGCGCGCAAGTGGCGTAATTGCTACTAAGCCTACCTATGTTGCTAAAACCAAAGGTACCGGCAGAAAAGCAAAAGGCGCTGCTGCAGATGCTAAAGCTGCTGCTCCTGCCGCTGCACCAGAAGCCGCTCCTGAAGCACCCGCCGCATAATTGAGCGACACCCGCCTTATACCACTTGGTGTTATTACTGCTCCGCACGGCATTCGCGGGCAGGTTAAAATTCGCAGTTTTACAGCGTCTCCCGAAGATATCACAGCGTACGGGCCTCTAACCGATAGGCACGGCAAAGTGTATGACGTTACCGTTACTAGCCACACCAAAGATGTATTAATTGCCTCTATCAAAGGCATTAATTCACGCGACGATGTAGAGAGGCTTCGTAATATTGAACTCTGTGTTCCCCGCAGCTCTTTACCGGAAGCAGACGAAAATGAATATTACTATGAAGACCTCGTAGGACTCAAAGTAACCTTAGCAGATGGCAGTCCTTACGGCACCATTTCAGGGGTACATAATTTTGGTGCCGGCGATCTGGTCACTATAAAATTACCCGATAATAAGGATGAGCTATTTCCTTTTACGCGCGCTACCTTTCCAAGCGTGAATATTAAGGAAGGTATTGTAGTTATTGAGCCACCTGCCATTATTGCCCATGACTAATCCTGCTTTTTCTATTGTCGCACTCACCCTTTTTCCTGAGATGTTTCCGGGTCCGCTGGGACATTCTCTGGCCGGTAAAGCACTTGAAAAAGGCCTGTGGCAGCTAAAAACCTTACAAATACGCGACTTTGCAACAGATAAACATAAGACAGTAGATGATACACCTTATGGTGGAGGCGCAGGCATGGTAATGCGCGCTGATGTAATCGACAATGCACTCAAAGCTGCCAAAACACAATTGCCTAAAGCTAGGCTTATTTATTTTACCCCCAGAGGCGTTCCATTCACGCAAAAATTAGCCCATGAACTGTCTCAGGAATCACTTATATTAATTTGCGGACGCTACGAAGGTGTAGATGCTAGGCTGCTCGAAGAGTATGAGCCCTTAGAAATTAGTGCGGGTGATTACGTGCTATCCGGCGGAGAAATAGCAGCTTTTGTACTGCTTGATGCCTGTGTCCGCCTGCTTCCAGGCGTTATGGGCGATAGCACTTCAACACATGAAGAAAGTTTTGGCTTAGCCACTGATTTTGCTGGACTGCTTGAATATCCTCACTATACTAAGCCGCCCATTTGGAATGAAAGGGCGGTGCCGGATGTGTTATTATCCGGTAATCACAAAGAGATAGGAGATTGGCGTCTGCGCGAGGCGAAAAAGGTAACGAAAGCCCGCAGGCCTGACCTCATAGGATGAGACAGAAAAGGATAAGACAATGAATACGCTACAGAAACTTGAACAAGAATATACTGCAAAACTCAACGAAGGCAAAACTGCCGCAGACTTTGCTCCCGGCGATACCGTACGTGTTAACGTGCGCATTATTGAAGGTGACAATGAGCGCGTTCAGGCTTTTGAAGGTGTTTGCATTGCCCGCAAAAACGCAGGCCTTAATTCCTCTTTTACAGTGCGCAAAATCAGCCACGGTGAAGGTGTGGAACGTATTTTTCCGTTACATTCCCCACGCCTTGACAGCATCGAAATGATCCGCCGTGGTGATGTGCGTCGCGCAAAGCTTTACTACCTGCGCGGCCTAACCGGAAAAGCGGCCCGAATTCGCGAGAAGCGCGATATTATTGAGGCTGATACCGCAGAATAGCTGATAAGATGATTCGATGATCAAGATGATCCGTTATCGAATCATCAAATCATCGGATCATCGAGTCCTCTATGACAGCAAAAACCCTTTACGACAAAATCTTTGAATCTCATCTCGTGCATCAGGCAGATGACGGCACATGCGTGCTATACATCGATCGCCATCTGATCCATGAAGTCACCAGTCCACAGGCATTTGAAGGCTTGCGAGTGGCCGGCCGCAAAGTGCGCCGCCCGGATGCAACACTTGCTGTGGCAGATCATAATGTTCCCACTACTACGGATCGCCTGCAAGGCATCAAAGATGAAACCTCTCGCATTCAGGTGCAGACGCTTGAAGATAATTGCCGTGAATTCGGCATCACCTATTTCAAAATGGATGATAAGCGTCAGGGCATCGTTCACATCGTTGGCCCTGAAGAAGGCTTTACCCAACCCGGAAATACGATTGTTTGCGGTGACTCACATACTTCCACTCACGGTGCATTTGGTGCTCTTGCGTTTGGTATCGGCACCAGCGAAGTAGAGCATGTGCTTGCTACGCAGACGCTTATTCAAAAACGTGCAAAAAATATGCTGGTGCGCGTCGAAGGCGAAATGCCTGTAGGCGTTACCGCTAAAGATCTTGTGCTTGCCATCATCGGTAAAATCGGCACTGCAGGTGGCACAGGCTACGTTATCGAATATGCAGGTGATGCAATAAAGCGCCTTTCTATGGAAGGCCGTATGACTGTGTGCAATATGTCCATTGAGGCAGGTGCGCGCGCTGGCTTAATTGCTCCCGATGAAATAACATTCTCGTATCTTAAAGGCCGCCCCATGGCTCCCAAAGAAGCTGCCTGGGATAAAGCCGTTGCTTACTGGAAGGGTTTTACGTCCGATGCAGGTGCAAAATACGATGCTGAAATCGTACTGCGCACTAAAGACATCGCACCACAAGTCACCTGGGGTACCAGTCCACAGGATGTATTACCTATTACTGGCACAGTACCTGATCCCAAGTCTGAAAAAGATGAAAGCCGTCGCAAAATGATTGAGCGCGCGCTGGAATATATGGGGCTTACAGCTGGCACAAAATTAACGGATGTGCCCATTGATAAAGTATTTATCGGTTCCTGCACTAATGGTCGCATTGAAGATTTTCGTGAAGTCGCAAAAATCGTCAAAGGCAAAAAAGTAGCAGGCAGCGTTAAGCTCGCCATGATTGTTCCTGGCTCCGGACTGGTCAAAGAACAGGCTGAAAAAGAAGGGCTTCATACTATTTTTACCGATGCTGGTTTTGAATGGCGTGAGCCGGGGTGCTCCATGTGCCTGGCGATGAATGCCGATAAATTGGAACCAGGTGAGCGCTGCGCTTCCACCTCCAATCGTAACTTTGAAGGCCGTCAGGGCCGTGGTGGACGCACTCACCTCATGAGCCCAGTTATGGCTGCTGCTGCGGCTATTAAGGGGAAGTTGAGTGATATAAGAGAGTTTAAATAACGTCATTCCCGCGTAGGCGGGAATCTCTGTGGCAACAAACATGGAAAAGTGTTTTTATGTATACATTCTTGCAAGTCGTCCTGGAGGCGCAATTTACATAGGAGTTACTTCAGACCTGATTAAGCGAGTCTATCAACATAAAAATGAAGTTACTGAAGGCCACACGAGCAAATATAATATAAAGCAGCTTGTGTATTAATGAAGTATACGAAAATGTGGGAGAGGCGATTTTAAGAGAAAAACGGCTGAAGAAATGGACGAGAGCAATGAAAAACGCTTTAATTGAAAGCATAACCCACTATGGGAAGATTTATATCCAAGGCTGGTGTGCCTAGGAACTACGTCATTCCTGCGAAGGCAGGAATCCCCGTAGCCACCATAACCAGAGAAAGAGATTCCCGCCTACGCAGGAATGACGAAGGAGAGGATTTAGTATGAATAATCTAGAACAAAATTACGCTACTTTAGGTAATAGACTCCGAGCGTGGTTAATAGATATATCACCCTGTTTTATAATCGCCCTTATTTTTGGAGCCGCCAGCATAGTAGAAGCATTAAGCCAACCGGGAATACCTCCCTCCTATTTTATTACCATAATGACAGGTACAACAAGCAAAGCAATTGCAACGATTCTGATAGTTATTTATCCATTTTATCTTGTGTTTTTGGAAGGTAGCAAACAACAAGCTACTTTCGGAAAACGTTTTTGCAATATTTATGTTGTAAAGAAATCCAATGGTGAACGCATAGGTTACATTCGAGCATTCTTTAGATACTTCTTAAACATGTTTTTCTTGCATTTTTATATAGGTCTGGCCGGATATATTTACGCTGCCTTTAATAAGGAAAAAGCTACCCTACATAACTTAATTACGGCTACACGAGTAATAAACGGAAGACCCATTAATTAGGAGTACTAATGCAATCATTCACCACTCTCACCGCTATCGCCGCTCCTTTGCCGATTGAGAATATCGATACCGATATGATCATTCCCAAGCAGTTCCTCAAAACCATTAAGCGCACCGGCCTAAAAGAAGGTCTGTTTTATGAAATGCGTTTTGATGTAAATGGCAAACGCAATGATGATTTCGTACTTCATCGTGAACCCTATACCCATTCCAAAATCATTGTAGCGCGTGATAACTTTGGCTGCGGCTCTTCTCGTGAACACGCGCCCTGGGCATTGCTGGATTTTGGCATACGCTGCGTTATTGCTCCTTCGTTTGCTGATATTTTTTATAATAACTGCTTCAAGAATGGCATTCTACCTGTAGCATTGCCGCAGGATAAAGTAAGCAAGCTGATGCAAACTGCAGAATCAGGTCAAAGAATTACCGTTGATCTGCTTAAGCAAAGCATTACTGCTGGCAATCATACTTTTGCTTTTGAGGTAGATGCTTTCCGTAAGCATTGTCTGCTAAACGGACTTGATGATATTGGCCTCACCATGGAAAAGCTTGAGGCCATTGGTTCTTACGAAGCCAAACAAAAAGCCATAACTCCCTGGTTATTCGCAGCATGAAGCAGTTTATTGTCATCGCTTATGATGCCAAGGACAAAGGTGCTTATGAGCGCCGCATGGCCACTCGTCAGGCGCATGTTGATTCTATAAGCAAGCACCGTGCGAAGGGCGAAATTATTTGTGGTATTGCCATCACGGATAACCATGACAAAATGATCGGCTCCGTCGTTGTTACAAACTTTCCTTCACGCGCAGAATTTGATACATGGCTAAACGCAGAGCCCTACATCATCAATAAAGTCTGGGACAATATCACCGTACTAAACGGTCAGATTGGCCCTTCATTTATAGATTTAATCAAGAAAGCCGCATAACATGACTTCAAAACACATACTCCTCCTTCCCGGTGACGGCATTGGCCCTGAAGTAGTCGCTGAAGCCGAAAAAATTATTGTCTGGTTTAACCAACATAAAGGCACCAAATTTAGCACGAGTATGGCTTATGTGGGGGGTATCGCTTACGATAAAACCGGCTCGCCTTTACCTAAAGAAACACTTGATGCTGCGCATAAGGCAGATGCTATATTGTTGGGCGCTGTAGGTGGTTTGCAGTGGGAATCGCTTGAGTATGCTGTTCGTCCTGAACGCGGATTACTGGGCCTGCGCAAAGAACTGCAATTATTTGCCAATATCCGCCCTGCCATCTGTTTTGATGCTCTGGCTGATGCCTCCACACTCAAGCGTGAGGTGATTGCTGGCCTTGATATTGTTATCATTCGTGAGTTAACAGGTGACGTTTATTTTGGCACTCCGCGCGGTGTTGAAACATTGCCAGACGGCACACGCAAAGGTGTTAACACGATGGTTTACACCAGCCCGGAAGTGCATCGTATTGTTCGCGTAGCCTATGAACTCGCCCGCAAACGGAATAAAAAAGTCTGCTCAGTAGACAAGGCCAATGTACTCGAATGTACTGAGATGTGGCGTGAAGAAGCGCAGAAAATCAGAGATACTGAATATAAAGACATCGCTCTCTCGCATATGTATGTGGACAATGCTGCTATGCAGCTCGTGCGCAATCCCAAGCAGTTTGACGTCATGGTCACCGGCAATATATTCGGCGACATTCTGTCCGATTGCGCCGCAATGCTCACCGGCTCACTGGGCATGCTACCTTCCGCCTCACTTGGTGCAAAGGACAAACAAGGCAAGACCCCTGCCCTTTATGAGCCCGTACATGGCAGCGCACCTGACATTGCTGGCAAAGGCATAGCCAACCCAATTGCTACCATACTGAGCTTTGCTATGATGCTGCGTTACTCCTTTGATTTGGGTAAAGAAGCTGACTTACTTGAGAAAGCCGTGACTCACGTGCTTGCTCAGGGCCTGCGCACTGCTGATATTATGCAGGACGGCGCTACGAAGGTATCCACTTCCGGTATGGGTGATGCAGTAGTAAAAGCGCTTGCAACGCTTGATAAAACAGGCGAAAAAGCAGCGTAAGCTTTTAAAAACGGATAAATAATATGGCATACAAAGTCGCAGTCGTAGGCGCCACAGGTAATGTGGGCCGCGAAATTCTGGGGATTCTTGCAGAACGCAAATTCCCTGTACGTGAGGTGGTTGCACTGGCTTCACAAAAGTCGATTGGTAGAGAAGTGAGTTTTGGTGATACCAAAATCCTTAAAGTAAAGTCGCTAGATGACTATGACTTTACTGGAACAGATATTGCTTTGTTCTCACCTGGCGCCGCTGTGTCAAAAATTCATGCACCTCGCGCTGCTGAGCAAGGCTGCGTTGTTATCGACAATACCTCCTATTTTCGTATGGATAAGGATATTCCCCTTGTGGTGCCTGAAGTAAATTCTTATGCACTCGAGAATTTCCGCCATCGTAATATCATAGCTAATCCCAACTGCTCTACCATGCAGATGGTCGTGGCACTTAAACCGTTACACGATGTTGCTATCATCAAAAGAATTGTTGTCTCTACCTACCAATCCGTCTCCGGTGCCGGTAAAGACGCAATGGATGAGCTGTTTAATCAAACCAAAGACCTGTTCATTCACGAACAACGTGCGCCCAAGAAGTTTACCAAGCGTATTGCCTTCAACGTTATTCCACATATCGATGTGTTTATGGAAGACGGCAGCACCAAGGAAGAATGGAAAATGGTGCAGGAAACCAAGAAGATTCTCGATCCTGAGATTGAAGTTACTGCAACCTGCGTACGCGTTCCTGTGTTTGTTGGGCATGCTGAATCTATCAATGTTGAATTTGAACGTTCGATCAGTGCTGATGAAGCGCATGAAATTCTGCAAGATGCTCCTGGCATAGTGGTCATCGATAAGCATGAAAACGGCGGCTATCAGACTCCTGTGGAATCCGCAGGCGAAGATGCTGTGTTTGTCTCACGCATTCGTGAAGACAGAACAGTTGAAAACGGCCTTAACCTTTGGGTAGTGTCGGATAATCTGCGCAAGGGTGCCGCGCTCAATGCAGTGCAGATTGCTGAGGAGCTGGTTGCTAATTATAACCTGATGCCTGCCCGGGTAGCTTAAAGAATCACGATAATAAAAAAGGGCGTGGTCTTTTGGACCGCGCCCTTTTTAGTAACTATAGCTATAAACTTATTTAAACAGCTTAGAAAATGCGCGGGCTTTGCGCTTCTTCCAATAACCACGATGATACGCATCAGAAGCAAGCAACGGCAGCACGGAGGTCGCTTCTGCATAAACCATCTGCTCGTATGCAGTGTCCACCTTACCCCAGGAGCAGGCTTCCTTCAGCGTAGATGAGCTGCATGCACCGTCACGGCTGTCGGCCACGGTGATCTGTACGGCATATTTATGCATATCGACTTCTTTTCCCAGTATCTCGGCACACACCACTGTGTCCTGCACAAAGTTTTTAGGTACACCGCCGCCAATCATGAGAAGGCCTGAGGTTTTGCTCTTAAGCTTAATTTCAGTGAGTTCTCGGAAGTCACGGATGGAGTCGAGCGTCATATGTTTTTTGGGATTCTTCTCCTGATGCACAACAAGGCCAAACCCAGCGGAAGAATCGGTGAAAGCCGGGCAGAAGATGGGCACATTATGCTCATAGGCGGTCTGGATGAGAGAATTTTTCTTCTTGCTATGCTTGGTAAGCCAGCGCCCCATCTCATGGATGAACTCGCGCGAGGAATAGGGCTTTGCAGGCAGGCTGTCGGCGATTTTGGCAATCGTGTGGTCACAGGCCTGAAGCTCTTCTTCGTCGATATACGTATCGTAAATACGATCGATATAGGTATCACGCAGGAGTTTGTCGTCGATAAAAGGTGTGCCCTGGTAATGTTTGAAACCGAGTGCCTCGAAGAAATCCATGTCGATGATAGCAGCGCCGGTGGCCACAATTGCATCGACCATGCCGTACTTTACGAGGTCGGCATAGAGATTCATGCAGCCGCCCGCAGAGGTCGATCCCGCAATGGTAAGGAAGATGGCGCAGTCTTTGTCCGCCAACATCTTGTTGTAGATGCCTGTGGCTTTGGCCAGGTCACGCGAGGTGAAGGACATTTTATCCATCTGGTCAATGATGGGGCGTGCATCAAACGAGGTAATGTCGATATGTTCCACTGGCTGAGAAAGCAATTCCTGCTTCAGGCTTTTGCGTGGAGATTTCTTGGCAGCGGTTTTCATACTATCGAATCCTTATCTGGGGTGGAATACAAGTCAAACCCCACTACTAGCAGTAACGGGATGACATTATAAAGTTAATTCAATCCAAACAATGAGAGCATTGGTGCGTCGGAGAGTTCAACCTGCTTATCAGAATAAAACCCATTGAAGCGTGTGCGCATGGTCTGGCCATAAGCACCGAGGCCACCGATTTCAATCCAGTCACCTTCGCGTATATCGTTTGGCAGAGTAAACGGTCCCTTCATCGCATCCAGCGAATCGCAAGTCGGGCCAAAGAAGCGGAATGAATTGAGTTCACCACTAAAGCCTTCAAGTGGACGCAGCGCACGTGTTGGATATACGAAGCCGGGATAGCCAGCATCAAACAAGCTGCCATATACGCCATCATTGATATAGAGTGCATCACCTTTGCGTAGTTCAACTTTTACAACTACAGAACCGCTTTCAGCAACCAGCCCACGACCAGGTTCGCAGAACACTTCCATGCCATTGGCAAAACCATTTTCGGTGAGTGCCGCACGAATAGTGTCCATATAGCCTTGCAAAGCAGGCGGTGCGAGATCAGGATAGATAGACGGGAATCCGCCCCCTACATCCACAGCATCCACATTCACGCCAGCGCTATCAATAAGCGCGCGCACCTTTACCATAGCCGTGCGGTAGTCAGCAGGATCCATGCACTGTGAACCTACATGGAAGCAAATGCCGAGCTTCTTGGCAACGCCGCGCGCAGCGCGCAGAAGCGTAACTGCTTCTTCACCCTGAACACCAAACTTACCTTGCAGGCTCATTGCCGCATGATCGTTTGGAATGGAAAGGCGTATATATAGAGTGAGGTCACGCGCATGATGCGTCATCTCTTCGATTTTGGTGAGTTCATCCATTGTATCGAGAGAGAAGCTACGCACACCATACTTATGGTACGCATGCAAAATAGACTCACGGCTTTTAACCGGGTGCATATAATGCATCGTTGCTTTGGGGCATTCGCGTGCAACCGATTCGATCTCAGTAAGTGATGCAACATCGAAATGCCTGACACCTGATTTAAAGATAGTTTTAAGGACAAAAGGTTCCGGGTTTGTTTTTACCGCATACATCACCTGACCGGGAAATGCAGATACAAACCATTTCGTTGCTGCTTTAATAGCATGTGAACGAATACAATATACGGGTTCTGATGGCTTCATGCGCTCAACCAGATCCTGAGCCGACACAAACTTCGGAAGCGCTACAGGTTTTAATGGGAGCGGGTTATTTAAGAGGAGAAATTGTTGGCTGCGACTTATGCGCGCTGGTTTTGCAAGTGGTACTTTGTTCATCTCTGAGGGAGTTCCTTCATATTACTGGTTAAAACTGCTATGGAATCTTGACGCGGAAAAAGATAAACATACAAACCTCGTTAGTTGTTGAACCAAATCGTTTCCGGGCATTTAAAAACGAAGGCGGTCTCATACCCGAAATCACATGTATAATAAAGCATTTTTTTACTTTTTTTAACTCTTTTTTTGCCCCGCACACAATTTTTTGTATACAGTGGCAAAAAAAACATTACTCAGTGCGTCGTGCATACGTGATTTTATCCGGCTAAAAAACCAAACAAACCAGTCAAGAATGCTCACACTCAGATTGAAACAACCCAGTGTCATCCCCGGCTTCGGTGTAGCACTCGGCTTCACGCTTCTCTATCTTACATTGGTTGTTTTGGTGCCTTTGTCGGGTCTATTTATCAAAACCGCTTCCATGTCATGGCAGGATTTCATTGCCACCGTAACTGCACCGCGCGTGGTCGCCGCCTACAAAATCAGCTTTGGAATTTCTTTTCTGGCAGCGCTAGTGAATGTAATATTCGGGCTTATTGTCGCATGGGTGCTTGTGCGATATAAGCTGCCCTTTAAGAAGGTCTTTGACGCAATGATTGATCTTCCCTTTGCGCTTCCTACAGCTGTAGCAGGTATCGCGTTATCCGCATTATATGCTCCGCAAGGCTGGATTGGAAAATTATTGACTCCTCTTGGAATTCACCTGGCATTTAATCCAGCCGGCATCACCATCGCCCTTATATTCGTCGGCCTGCCCTTTGTAGTACGCACGGTGGAACCAATATTACAGGATATGGATACAGAACTCGAAGAAGCTGCTGCTGGACTCGGAGCAAATCGCTGGCAGACATTTACTATGGTTATTCTTCCTCATATCCTTCCTGCGTTGCTTACAGGATTTGCTATGGCATTTGCACGTGGGCTTGGTGAGTATGGCTCTGTTATTTTTATCGCCGGTAATATGCCTATGGTATCGGAGATAGTCCCACTGGTGATAATTACACGGCTTGAACAATATGATTATACCGGAGCAACCGCCATTGCTCTTACCATGCTAATCGTTTCTTTTGCTCTATTACTGGTAATCAATATGCTTCAGCGTTGGAATAGCAGGAGAGCAGAGGTATGAAAAAAGCATCTATAGCAACTGCTGAGCATCCCTTTATACGTATTTTACTGATTGTCTTAGCAGTAACTTTTGTCGGCATTTTTGTAATGCTTCCGCTAGCAGTCGTATTTGCAGAAGCACTCAGCAAGGGACTAGGAACCTATTCTCATGCACTAATGGATGAGAATGCTCGTTCAGCTATAAAACTTACGTTGCTCGTTGCAGTCATTGCAGTGCCTTGCAATATGATATTCGGATTAGCTGCGAGCTGGGCCATTACCAAATTTGATTTTGTCGGCAAACGCATTCTCATTACCTTCATTGATTTACCATTCTCTGTGTCACCCGTTATTTCTGGCCTTATTTATGTCTTGCTGTTTGGAACCCATAGTTTGCTTTCCGGCTGGCTCGAACGTAACGACATACAGATTATATTTGCCGTACCCGGCCTAGTGATTGCCACTATATTCGTTACGTTTCCTTTTGTAGCACGCGAGCTTATCCCACTCATGGAAGAACAAGGCACTGAGGCAGAAGAAGCCGCCGTGATGTTAGGCGCTAATGGCTGGCAAACTTTTTGGTATGTAACCTTGCCCAATATTAAGTGGGGCTTGTTTTACGGTGTACTTCTCTGCAATGCGCGCGCCATGGGCGAATTTGGTGCGGTTTCAGTGGTATCTGGCCATATTAGTGGTCTTACCAATACTATTCCGCTGCATGTGGAAATACTCTATAACGAATATAATTTCGCCGCGGCATTTGCAGTTGCTTCTATCCTTACTTTGCTTGCCCTGTTTACACTTCTCTTAAAGAGCATTATCGAATATTATTTTCCGCACGAAATTAAGGCACTCCACTAATGAGCATTCAAGTCCGCAATATCAGCAAGCGTTTCGGCGACACCACCGTGTTGGATGATGTCAACTTGGATGTACGTTCAGGTGAACTCATTGCTCTGCTTGGCCCCTCGGGATCAGGAAAGACTACACTGCTTCGCATTATTGCGGGTATGGAAGTCGCCGATGGGGGCACGGTTTTGCTAGATGGCCACGAAGCGCTTTCACAAAAAGCAGGCGAGCGGCGTGTAGGATTTGTATTTCAGCATTATGCGTTATTCAAGCATATGACCGTGTTTGAAAATGTAGCATTTGGTCTTCGCGTACGCCCAAAGCATGAGCGACTTGGGGATGATGAAATTCGACGCAAGGTGATGCAATTGCTAACGCTCGTGCATCTGGATAAATTTTATAACCGTTACCCATCACAGCTTTCAGGCGGGCAACGTCAGCGTGTAGCGCTTGCACGAGCTTTAGCTGTTGAGCCTAAATTACTTCTGCTGGATGAGCCCTTTGGCGCACTTGACTCTAAGGTACGCAAAGAACTGCGTCGATGGATGCGACGCCTGCACGACGAGATACATATCACCAGCATTTTTGTAACCCATGATCAAGAAGAAGCGATGGAAGTTTCTGATCGTGTCGTGGTGATGAGCAATGGAAAAATTGAGCAGGTCGGTGCTCCAGGAGAAGTATATCACAGCCCTGCCAACAGTTTTGTATATGACTTTTTGGGGAACTATAATATTTTTGAAGGCTGGAAAGATACTGAGGGAAACACCCACCTGCTCGAATATGAAGTAAAAGAGGAAGAGGCGATAGCAACACAAAACACACCGCGCACTCCCGGGTGGATAAGCCGCTACCCAGAGATTAGTGGGCTTCTGCATAAAATTATTCCTTCTATTGTACCACATGCACGCGCTCTTTTGCCTCAACAAAAAAAGAAAGTTCAGCGTTCACCTCAACATGAAAAACCGGTAAAACTTTTCGCACGTCCCCATGAGTTATTCGTAGTAAAGAATCCAGATGATTTTGAGTATATCTGGGCAAAGGTCATTCATGTAAACCCAGCAGGGCCGCTTGTTAAAGTGGAAATGGAACGTCGCAACGGCAGTGTTATTACTGCTGAACTTCCCAAAGAAGTAGTCGATATGCTGGCAATTAAAAAGAGTGATACGGTTTACGTACGCCCCAAGAATACAAGGGTATTTGAAGATAATTAGGAGGTCGTTATGCTGGCCTTAATAAGACTATCAGTGCTTTTTACCTTACTATATCCTTCTGTAATTCTGGCCACAGATGAGGATGATCGCAAGCTCGCCCCTATTAAGCATATTATCGTTTTTTATCTTGAAAATCATAGTTTTGATAATTTGTTTGGCACTTTTCTCAATGCAGATGGAATTACAAATGCGGGAGCAACAGCCATACAATTAGACTTAAATGACAAACCTTATGAAACCCTTCCTGCTGTTATGAAGGATAGAAAGCCTGATTCTCGCTTTCCCGAGAAGTTAGCTAATAAACCCTTTCTCATTACCCAGTATGTTAATAGTAACGAAGCAACTGGTGATCTTGTGCATCGGTTTTATCAAACACTGCAGCAAATCAATCACAATGCGATGAATAAGTTTGCATCTATCAGTGACGCTGGCGGATTGGTTATGGGCTATTACGAAGAAAAGAACTCTCCTTTGTGGAATTATGCCAAACGCTATACGCTGGCCGATCACTTCTTTACTGCCGCATTTGGTGGCTCCATGCTGAATCATTTCTGGTTTGTGTGTGCTTGTACCCCTCGCTATAAAAATGCTCCGAAGGATTTATACGCCACTCTAGATGAACAAGGCAATCTTATGCATGATGGCATACTTACGCCTGATGGCTATGTCGTGAATACCATTCAACCCCAAAACGCGCCTTATGATAAGAGAGTGACCGATCGAGCTCATCGCCTTCCCCCTCTTACTACCCCTACTATTGGTGAACGCCTTGATGAAAAAAATATTAGCTGGGCATGGTACGGTGGAGGATGGAATGAAACATCAGATGGAAAGTCTGCACCTTCTTTTATTCCTCATCACCATCCCTTTGGTTACTTTGCCAACTACGCAGAAGGTACAAAAGGACGCAAAGAACATCTAAAAGACACTGTAGATTTTCTTACCGCTATAAATGATGGCTCCCTCCCCGCTATTGCATTTTATAAACCAGGGATGAAGGTTGATACACATCCAGGCTATACTTCATTAAAGGAGGGGGAAGATTATGTATTTTCAGTCATAGCTCAAATAGAAAAAAGCCCTTTGTGGAAAGATTCATTGATTATCGTGACTTTTGATGAGGCTGGGGGATTTTGGGATCACGTCGCCCCCCCTAAAGGTGATCGCTTTGGTCCTGGCCTACGTGTGCCTACCCTGATTATTTCACCTTTCGCCAAGCGTGAGTTTATTGATCACACAACTTACGACACAACATCTATCCTGAAGCTAATAGAAGATAAATATCATCTTAAGTCCCTGAGCGATAGAGACGCGAAAGCCAATAACCTACTTAATGCGCTGCAGTAAGAATTATACGTCGAGGTTTGCAACCTTAAGCGCATTATTAATAATGAAATCGCGCCGAGGCTCAACCACATCCCCCATAAGCGTCGTAAATACTTCTTCAGCATCTTCTGCGTGCTTTACCTCTACTTTAAGCAAAGTACGGGTTTCAGGATTAAGTGTCGTATCCCATAGCTGTTCAGGATTCATTTCGCCCAAACCTTTAAAGCGGTTGATGGTAGTACCTTTTTTACCTATTTCTATCACCGCATTATACAGCGCCGAAGGCGTAGAAACAGTCTGCTCAACACCTTTGCGTGTTAACACAAGTGGCTTCGCATAATTAACCATTAGTGCCTTTGCGCGGGAATGTAATTCACGCGCCTCACGGCTCATAAATAGCTTCTCATCAAGTAAATAGCGCTCTTCAACTCCGCGAAGTGTGCGCGTAACAATAAAGCCCACCTGCGCTAACTTACACTTCCATCCGCCACTATCATGTGACAATAGGTTTAACTTTTCAACGAATGGAGCAACTTTGGCAATGGCTACATCTTCTGTTACGTCCATATCAAAGAGGTCTACAAAAGCTGCGGCTTCTATAATATGGATGGGAATACGACGCGAAAGTACTTTGGTGCATTCAGCAAATTCTGCCGTTTCTTTTACCCATTCTGCAAGTGCAGACCCACTGATAATTTTACCATCAGCTAGTTTAAGCGTTGCATCTTCAAGTGCCGATTGACGCAGATAGACTTCAAGCGCCACATCATCCTTCAAGTAAGTTTCCTGACTACCGCGTTTAAGCTTATAAAGCGGCGGTTGGGCAATATAGAGATATCCACGATCGATAAGACTTCGCATCTGACGATAAAAGAAGGTAAGCAACAACGTACGAATATGCGAACCATCAACGTCTGCGTCAGTCATAATAATAATTTTATGATAACGCGTCTTGTCTATATTAAATTCTTCCTGACCAATACCAGTGCCAATTGCAGTAATAAGAGTACCTATTTCCGCCGAGGAAAGCATTTTGTCAAAACGGGCGCGCTCTACGTTCAGAATCTTACCCTTAAGAGGAAGAATTGCCTGATATACGCGGCTACGGCCCTGCTTTGCCGAACCGCCCGCTGAATCCCCCTCAACGATAAAGAGTTCAGATTTAGCTGGATCACGTTCCTGACAATCGGCAAGTTTTCCGGGAAGACTTGCCATATCCAGCGCACCCTTACGGCGTGTAAGTTCACGGGCCTTGCGTGCTGCTTCACGTGCTACTGCCGCTTCAACTACCTTTCCTACAATAATTTTTGCTTCTACCGGATGCTCTTCAAACCACTGCGAGAGCTTATCTGATACAAGACTTTCTACCACAGGACGCACTTCAGAGCTAACCAGCTTATCTTTTGTTTGTGAAGAAAACTTAGGATCCGGCACCTTAACCGACAATACGCACGTCAAACCTTCGCGGGCATCATCACCTGTTAAGGTAATTTTTTCTTTTTTAGCAATACCGCTTTCAGCCGCATAATTATTAACTACGCGGGTAAGTGCTGCGCGGTAGCCAATAAGGTGGGTGCCACCATCACGTTGACGAATATTGTTGGTAAAACAGAGCATATTCTCGTGATAGGAATCATTCCATTGCATAGCTACATCAACACTCATGCCATCTTTTTCGCCAGTAATAGCAACAGTTTGATGTACGGCAGTTTTGCTACGATCGAGATAATTTACGTATGCACTGGTACCCCCTTCATAGAAAAATTCACTAAAGATGGGTTCTGCTACACGTAGATCAGTTAAATGAATACGCACTCCTGAATTAAGGAAAGCAAGTTCACGCAAGCGATGTTCGAGGGTGGTATAGTCAAAATCTAAAACGTTAGCAAAAATGTCCCTAGATGGCATAAAAGTAACGCTTGTACCACGCTTACCCCCAGCATCTCCTACGATAGCAAGCGGCGCCTCTGTCTCACCTTTTACGAAACGTACGCGATGCTCTTTACCATTGCGCCAAATAGTTAATAACAACCAGTCAGACAAGGCGTTTACTACAGATACACCTACACCGTGCAAACCACCTGATACTTTATAGGAATTCTGATCGAATTTACCACCCGCATGTAGCTGGGTCATAATAACTTCGGCAGCTGAAACGCCCTCTCCTTCATGAAGATCAGTTGGGATGCCGCGCCCATTATCCGTTACAGTGCAAGAGCCATCTGCATTAACAATAACTTCAACCTTATCGCAATGTCCCGCCAGCGATTCGTCTACAGCGTTATCTACGACTTCGTAGACCATGTGATGAAGGCCGGAGCCATCATCTGTATCGCCGATATACATGCCTGGGCGTTTACGTACCGCTTCCAAGCCCTTTAAAACCTTAATTGAATCTGCGCCGTAAGCGGCGTCTTCTGTGGTCAGTTCCGCTGTCATTTTTAACCCTGTATTAGACATAATAATTGTACTGCAAAAAATAATTTATGGATTTGTAAAACAAGCTAAAATATAGCCTTCACCTGTTCTATCATGAACAAGGGTAAAATCTAGGGTTTTTTATGCTTTTTTATACTTTAATTATGCCGTTTTCGATGTGTAAAAACCGGGCTTTGAGACCACTGAATATTTCTCTGTCTGTTCCGGTCAGCCAAAACTGAATTCCGAGTTCAGAAAGCACAGTAAAAAGCTCATTGCGGTGTATAGAATCCAGGTGTGAAGCCACTTCATCAAACAGCAGCACCGGCACCTTACCATACCATGCGACACCTGCTTTAGCTTGAGCGAGAATAATCGACATAAGCAATGCCTTCTGTTCACCTGTAGAACAACGCTCAGCCGACATATTTTTTTTATTATGCATAACTTCAACATGCGTACGATGAATCCCTGCCAACGCTCTCCCTATAGAGGCATCTTGTCCGCGATTTTGTAACAAAATCTCTTTAAATTTTTCCTCTGCAATAAGTGCTGAATTCTCTGCAAGCGCTGTCTCTACTATGCCTGATAAAGAAAGCTGCGCTTTTGGAAAGGAATGCTCTGAACATACCATTACATTATTGAGGCGATCGGTAGCATCTGCACGGGCAACAGCAATAGCAATACCATGTTCAGCCATTTTACCTTCAAGCGCCGATAACCACATGGGATCACTGCGCCCTATCTGTAACAGACGGTTACGTTCACGCATGGCGTAGTCATACGTATTAACACGAGAGACGTGGTCCGTGTCGAAAGCATACACTAAGCGATCCAAAAACTTTCGTCTTGCTGTACCCCCCTCGATAAACAAGGTATCCATTTCAGGAGTCAGCCAAATCGCAGTAAAGTATTTAGCTAACTCTGTCTGCCCGCGTACCACCTTACCATCAATCTTGACTATGCGCTTATCTGCAGCATCTTCATTTTCTTGTGATCTACCTGTGCCAAGAGTGGTTATTCCCTGTAATCCGCATATTTCCGCTGAGATCGCCCAAGGCGTATTTTCTGCTACATTATCTATGTCAGCAAGCACTGCTCGGCGCAAACCACGCCCAGGGCTAAGAAGAGATATGGCTTCTAGTATATTAGTTTTACCTGCTCCGTTAGGGCCAATAAGCACAACAGGCCCAGCATCCACTTCAAAAGAAGCAAATTGATAATTTCGAAAATGAGAGAGAGAAAGCTTTTGAACGTAAGTACGGATAACGTGTTGTGGCGAAACTTCTGCCTGCTGCACTAGACCCTCATGGGCATGACTACGTAGAGAGCGCCCACATCTGCAGTATCACGTACCAATGCCGGAGATGCACCATCTGCCAACACGAATTGTACGGTATCGCCTTCCATCTGTGCCATCATATCAAGCAAGTAGCGCGAGTTAAACCCTATTTCAATAGGCGTTGCAGCATAGTTTACATCAAGTTCTTCTGTGGCAGTACCGTGCTCAGGACTATCAGCAGAGAGAGTCAATTTACCTTGTGCGACAGAAAGTCTGATCCCACGCGTTTTTTCTGATGCAATGACTGAAACACGATCTACAGCCTGTGTAAATGCATTACCATCCACTTCCATTATTTTATCATTAGCAGAAGGAATTACACGTTCATAATCAGGAAATGTTCCATCAATAAGCTTAGAAATTAGGATGGCATTGCCGCAAGTAAAGCGTATTTTATTTTCAGAAAGTGATATACCTACTTCACTCACACCTTCTTCAATCAGCTTTTTAATTTCACCAATCGTTTTACGAGGAATAATGACACCTGGCATACCGCTAGCGCCTGCAGGAAGTGGTACTTCTATGCGTGCAAGACGGTGACCGTCTGTTGCGACAGTGCGCAGCACAGTTGTGCCCTGACTTTCAGCAGCATGAAAATAAATACCGTTCAGATAATAACGCGTTTCTTCCGTAGATACGGCAAAACGCGTCTTATCAATAAGCGCGTTACATTCTGCCGCAGTAATCGTGAAGCTATGAGGTAATTCACCTTCGGTCATTACCGGAAAATCTTCTACTGGAAGCGTGGAAAGAGAGAAGCGTGACTGCCCTGCGCGAATAACTACCTTGGTGCTATCTGCTGCCCGGCTAATTTCAACCTGAGCGCCATCAGGCAATTTACGCACGATATCATAAAATGTATGCGCAGGCACAGTAGCCTGCCCTGGCTCAGCAATAGAGGCAGTAGGCGCGCGTTCTACTACTGCAATATCCATATCTGTTGCAGTTAAAGACAATGTCTCATCAGCTGCGTCCAATCTTACGTTAGATAGGATAGGGATGGTACCGCGACGCTCGACCACTGATTGCACATGTCCAAGCGATTTAAGGAGGGCAGAACGGTCAATAACAAGCTTCATATGTTTGAATAGTATATATTAATGTTGCACACATCTTCAGTATATAGAGAGGCCTAAGCAGATGTGCAAATGGTTTGTGATAATGTTTTATCTTGTCCAGGCCATTCAAATATGCAAAATCGCATTTGGATGTATATATGCTGAACCCTTTCGTAGAACTTATTTCTAAAATTATTTATCTGTACAACTGTGCACTAGTCGCGTGGCTGGTGCTCAGTTTTTTGATTTCCTTTGGTATTGTGAATCGACATCAATCACTCGTACAAAGGATAAATTTTGCCTTATTTAGGCTTACCGATCCCCTGCTGCGCCCTATACGCAAATATATGCCAGATCTAGGGGGTATTGACATATCACCTATTGTCCTGATTCTGCTTTTAGAATTTCTTGATAGAGAAATTATCTATCTGTTTGTGTAATAACTATTCTGTATACGCCACTCGGTTCCTTCCTTCATGTTTGGCCCTATAGAGCGCTTCATCCGCACGCTTTAAAAGCGCTTGTCCTGAATCTCCCATCTCATTTAAAAATGCAGCACCTATACTTATCGTCTTATTCAGGTGTCCTACATTGTGTGAGACTTTGAGAGGAGTACTTTCTATAGTTTTTCTAATACGTTCAGCGGCATCCTTTGCTTGGCGAGTATCCGTTTCCGGCATAAGTATAACAAATTCCTCACCACCAAAACGCGCGGCAAGATCTGCACTACGAACTGTATTAATAATTACTGTCGCCAGTTGTTTAAGGACTTCATCGCCAATATCGTGGCCATACGTATCATTTACAGATTTAAAATGATCCATATCAAGCATAAGAAGCGACAATGGCTTATTATTATTAAGAGCTTGGCGTACAAGGTTGTCCAAATGCGCATTCAGATAGTGACGGTTATAAAGCCCGGTAAGACTATCCGTTATAGCCTGAGACAATGTCTGCTGATAATTTGAGCGTAGTGCTTCCTGATATTTTCTACGACGAATTTGTGTCTTAACGCGTGCTGCCATTTCGTTATAGTCTACAGGTATAACAATATAATCATTTACGCCGAGCTCTAATCCTTTAATCATCGCACGTGTGTCTTCTTCATCTACCAGCATTAATACGGGAACATTGCGAGTTTCTTCCTGACCCTTGAAGTGTGAGGCGAGGCGCAAACCATCCATGTCGGTAAGCTGGGTATTTACAATAATTAAATCAAAATTTTCATGAGCAGCCACACTCATAGAGCCTTCAGGTTTAGATACCGCTTCCACCTTATAATCCTGCGACAAACGCTCAGTAAGACGCTTAAGTTGTACAACATCGTCATCAACAATTAATATGTGTGCACCCGCCACATCCTGCGTAAAAGTATTCTGACCTTCACTGATAATCCCCATTTGAAGCCCAGTTTTATCTCGCATGCGAAGCTCATCAAGCAGCACTTTGATACGAACAAGTGATTTTACGCGAGCGAACAGAGCAATATCATTAATAGGCTTTGTAAGAAAATCATCCGCACCTGCTTCCAGTCCACGAACACGATCAGCAATGTCCGAAAGCGCCGTTACCATAACAACAGGTATATGAGAAATTTCTGGATCTTCTTTGAGCTTCTTACAGGTTTCAAACCCATCCATTCCTGGCATCATTACATCCAGAAGAATCAAATCCGGCTTATGTTGCTTGGTTTGGCTAATGGCTTCATAACCATCTTTAGCCGTTATAATATCATAATATTCGTTAGATAATTTAATTTCTAACAGTTTGACGTTAGCAGGAACGTCATCAACCACCAATATCAACGCAGACATTGCTAACTCTCGCCCAAAAATTTACGGACAGTATCGAGAAAGCTAACAATTGAAATAGGCTTGGAAATATAAGCCTGACAGCCTGCACGAAGAATTTTTTCTTCATCATCCTTCATGGCAAAGGCAGTAACTGCGATAATGGGTATATCAGCAATATCTTTATCTGCCTTAATTTTTTTAGTGACATCTAAACCTGAGATTTCAGGAAGCTGAATATCCATAAGAATAAGTGCTGGTCTGTGTCGCTTAACAATAGCAACTGCATCAATCCCATCTTTTATCTCCACGGTCTCATATCCATGAGCCTCGAGAAGATCTTTAAATAATTTTAAGTTGAGATCATTATCCTCAACGATAAGAATTTTTTTGCCCATAGATATCGTGTGTCCTGCACTAGTAAAATTATGCGACTTTTTTTACATTATTTTCGCTTATCATCCTTGTATCACCGTAATTATTAAAAATGTGTTAGCAAGGAGAAAAAAATTTAGGCAGGAAAATGCTTTAACCTATTATTAACAAGTTCATTAACAATATCAGGATTAGCTAATGTTGATATATCACCCAAGGCAGAAACATCCCCTTCAGCGATCTTACGTAAAATACGGCGCATAATCTTGCCTGAGCGTGTTTTAGGAAGTGCGGGTGTAAAGTGAATATGATCAGGCGTAGCAATAGGGCTTATTGTCGTACGCACCCATTTTACTAATTCCTTTTTGAGACTCTCACTTATAGCAGCATCTGCCTTTAAGGTAACATAGGCGTAGATACCCTGCCCTTTAATATCATGCGGAAAGCCTACAACTGCAGCTTCAGCTACTGAAACATGCGCAACCAAGGCGCTTTCAATCTCAGCAGTGCCAAGCCGGTGACCAGATACATTGATAACATCATCCACACGCCCTGTTATCCAGTAATACCCATCCTTATCCCGCCTGCAGCCATCCCCACTAAAATAATACCCCTTGTATTGACTAAAATAGGTTTGCTCAAACCTTGCATGATCCCCGTACAATGTACGGGCCTGCCCTGGCCATGAATCTGCTATACACAGCATACCCTCACATTCACCTTCAAGAATCTTACCTTCAGCACTTAGTATAAGGGGCTGTATACCAAAGAAGGGTAGCGTTGCTGAGCCGGGTTTAAGTTCTGTTGCGCCAGGCAAGGGAGCAATGAGAATACCACCGGTCTCTGTCTGCCACCATGTATCTGTTATAGGGCAGCGCCCGTCTCCTACCACATTATAATACCATAACCACGCCTCGGGATTAATAGGCTCACCTACACTAGCCAGAATACGTAATGATTTACGCGAAGTGGCAATCACATAATCATCTCCTTCACGCATCAAAGCACGAAGTGCCGTAGGTGCCGTGTAAAATATATTCACTTTATGTTTATCAATCACCTGCCAGAAGCGTGAGGCATCAGGATAATTAGGAACACCTTCAAACATAAGTGTAGTAGCGCCATTACAGAGCGGTCCATAAATAATGTAACTGTGCCCTGTTACCCATCCCACATCAGCAGTGCACCAATAAATATTACCAGGGCGATAATCAAAAATCAGTTCGTGGGTAAGCGAGGCATATAATAAATAGCCAGCGGTCGTATGCAATACACCTTTGGGCTTTCCGGTGGAACCAGAAGTATAGAGAATAAACAAAGGATCTTCTGCATCCATTGCTACCGCCGCATGACTAGCAGATGCAGAAGCTAATTCCTCGTGATACCAGAGATCTCGATCTGCTTGCCATGCAACCTGTCCTCCTGTGCGACGCACCACCAAGACATTACGCACTTGCGGCAAGCGTTTTAGCGCTTCGTCAACATTTGTTTTTAAAGCAATAGTCTTGCCTGCACGCACTCCTTCATCAGCCGTAATAATAAAATCGCTTCTGCAATCTTCTATACGACCACGTAGTGCTTCGGGCGAGAAGCCACCAAATACTACAGAATGAATAGCACCTATTCGGGTGCATGCTAACATGGCGTAAGCTGCTTCGGGTATCATGGGCATGTAGATAGTTACCCGGTCGCCTTTTTTTACACCGCGCACAATCAGAACATTGGCAAGCTTGCAAACCTGTTCATGCAGTTCCTGATAGGTGATATGCCGGGATTCGGAAGGATTATCCCCTTCCCAGATAATAGCCGTCTTCTTTGCATTCTTTGCTAAGTGACGATCAATACAGTTAACACTAACATTGAGCTTACCCTCTTCAAACCAGCGAATTGATACATCGGGCTTAAAGCGTGTATTTTTTACTTTACTCCAGACAGCACTCCAGGTAAGGCGCTTGGCTTGCTCTGCCCAAAAAACTTTCGGGGTTAATGATAGAATCTTTATATAAGGCAAGGTATTTTTCTTGATCGATATGCGCATGCGCAGCAATCACTGGATCGACAGGAATCAGCGTATGTGACATTATTCCTCTCCAAATCGCTCCTCTATGAGCTTTTTAATTTCTGCTATTAGCTGCAATGCCTGCTCTCCTTCTGCACGAAGACGTAAAGTAGAACCACATTCTGCACCGAGCATCATTAAACCAAGAATAGATCCGCCAGATGACTCAGCATGAGTAGCTCCGCTTACCACACCAGCACCTGCAATTTTTGCAACCATTACCTTGGCATCAAATTGCGCAACGACTTTAACAAACTTTGCCGCTGCACGGGCATGCAGCCCTTTTTTATTCCCGAGTACTGCAGTTTCTTCGGTTGCGTTACTCATTAGGCAGCTGGTTCTCTGGAAAGTAGATTGCTGGCAACATTGATATATTTACGCCCTGCTTCCTGTGCTACAATAACTGCTTCGCTAAGTGGTACTGTAGAGCGAATAGTAGCAAGTTTTACAAGCATGGGAAGGTTAATGCCCGCAACCACTTCAACCGGCACCTTCCCCATTATGGAAATGGCCAGGTTAGAAGGCGTCCCCCCAAACATATCGGTCAGAACAGCTACACCAGCACCAGTATCAACTTCTTTAACCGCGGCAAGAATATCTTCCCGGCGTTTTTCCATATCGTCTTCTGGCTCTATGCAGATAGCTTTAATGTTTTTCTGTTTGCCCACTACATGCTCAGTGGCAGCAATGAATTCCTGTGCAAGTTTTCCGTGACTGACAACAACCAGACCAATCATGCTCTAAGCCTCATTTATCCTTGTGATTTACGCCTAAATCGCGGTGGCGAATGCCCACTTTATACTCTTTCTGTTTTAAAAATCCAGCGAGCTTTTCAGCGGTGTATACGGAACGGTGGCGGCCGCCTGTACAGCCAATAGCGATAGTTAGATAGCTTTTGCCCTCCTGCAGATAACGCGGTAGCAAAGGTTCTATAAGCTGCGTCATATTGCTAAAAAACTGATAAAAATCGGGATCTAAGCCGATATACTCTGCTACCTTTTCATCAAGTCCTGTAAGATCACGCAGCGTATCATCATAAAACGGGTTGCGTAAGAACCGTGCGTCAAAGACCATATCCGCATCACGGGGAACACCGCGTTTAAAAGAGAAGGACACTACGAATACGGACAATGCTCTGTTTTCGGCCCCGTAATATTCGCGTATGACGTGACGCAAATCCCCGCCCGTCCATTCACTGGTATCAAAGGTTGTATCTGCCAAATCCCTGAGCGGTGCTAATAAGCTCCGCTCATGCAGTATGCCGTCCATCACGGAACGATCGAGTGCCAGCGGATGTTTCCTACGCGTCTCGGTAAAACGGCGTTGCAATACCTCATTATCGCAGTCAAAAAAAAGTACCTGCACTTCATGAACGCCGGATTGCTTTAAAGCCGTAAGCATCTCCTGAAAATGCTCATAAGAAAAATCTCTGCTGCGGGCATCTGTTCCAATCGCGAGACTATGCTCTGCCCCACCACCTGATGCCACTAAAGAGGGGATTAGCGAAAGAGGTACATTATCAATGGCCTCACAACCGATGTCTTCAAAAGTCTTAAGCGCTACAGATTTACCTGCACCCGACAATCCCGTGATTAATAATATGCGCATAGTGAGTTATTCTTTGAATGCCCCAACAGTCATAGACCCATCTTGCAACGAAGCCAGCGCCATTTCAATTTTAATCGCAGCGGAAGCTTCAAAAGCGCATAAACGCAGTTGCGGGATATACTTACCAAGGCACTCATAGGGCTCAGGATAAGGCAGTCGCTCAATCCATTCCTGTTCCACCAGCTGAACGACGAGCTCTACTTTAATGCTTTTTTTGACTTTAAGTTTAAAGATTCCAATCCCGCGCACTTCAAGCAGTTTTTGTATACGCAGCGGAGCAGTAGCAATGATGGTTTTACCTTTAGGAGTTAATTTAACCTGGTCATCTGCAACAAGAACAGCGCCACGGTCAATCAGGCGCAGAGCGAGATCGGACTTGCCTGCACCTGTTTCACCTAGCAATAAAACGCCTTTGTTACCTATAGCAATACACGAAGCATGAATCTGTTTGGTATTCATACGTGCTTCTCACACCTGCTAAAAAATATTGAAGAGTCTAGGCGGCCTTATCCTCCGGGTCTACCCATGATATATTGCCGTCAACACGGCGATATACCACATTCATGCGTCCGCTCGCCGAATTAAAGAACATAAGCGCTGGCAAGTCTGCCAAATCCATCTTCATAACCGCTTCGCTTACAGTCAGTGTTTCTACCCCGGTAGCCTTTTCAGCGATAACTATTGGCGAATCTGCCTGAGAATCAGTTTCATCTTCTGGCTGCAGTACATATTTTTTAGCTGATACAATAGCGGGAAGCGCTATATCATCCGGATGAGTATGTTTGTGATGATTGGTTAAGCGGCGCTTATATCTGCGCAGTTGTTTTTCTATTTTTTCTGCTGCGGCATCAAAGCATACATATACATCATCTGCTACTGCACTGCTTTTAATTACGATGCCTGATGCGGTACCGGTATTGCCGTTAATATCCACCTTAAAGCTATGGCCTTCTTTGGCAATAACCACATTTACGCTAGTAACACGGTCCAGATATTTATTAACTCCTTGCTCAAGACGATTTTCAACATGTGCCTGAAGTGATTCACCGACGCTGATTTGCTTACCCGAAATCATAATTTTCATATTGGATGCCTTTAATGATGGTTAGAAAACAGAAAGCACAAATAGCTGCTTTAAGCAGCGCTAAGGACACAAAAAATTAGGTGAGGATACATAGTAAAGGTTAGTATACCACGCTTCGCTCAAAAGGTAAACAACGTACATCTATATAACATGCCTTATTTAAGGCATTTTTTTTGACATAGGCCGCGCAAACATTCAGCTTTTTGTTGCACGGGTTTTATAAAGCGATACCAATATCCCGCCTAAAAGCAAAGCAAGTGTAACCGCCAAAGAAATAACAGAAGGTAATTTTCCTAAAACCGGTGCGGCCAATATTTTTCCACCTATAAATACAAGCACCAAGGCTAAAGCGTACTTAAGATAAGAAAAGCGGTGAATCATAGCAGCTAATGCAAAATAAAGCGCTCTCAATCCTAAAATGGCAAATATATTGCTCGTATACACAACGAAGGTGTCAGTCGTAACAGCAAATACAGCAGGCACGCTGTCTATAGCAAATATAACGTCAGCCAGCTCAATAAACACTAAAACCAGAAAAAGCGGCGTCATCTTACGCAACACATTGCCAGAGTTTTTAGTATCTTTTTCGTACACAAAAAATTTACTGCCATGCAATGAAGCTGTCACTGGGACATGCTTCTTAAGCCAGATCATAATCTTATTACGTTCCAAACTTTGATCACCATGATCTTTTGCAAAGAAAATCTTTGCACCGGTGAACACTAAAAATGCACCGAGCATGTAAAGCACAAATTCAAATTCCTGAATAAGCGCTGCACCAAGTGCAATCATAATGCCACGCAGTAATACAACGCCCAAGATACCCCAGAACAGCACACGATACTGGTAACGGCGCGGTATATAAAAATAGTTAAACACCATGGAAATGGCGAATATATTGTCCATCGAAAGACTTTTTTCGATGACATAGCCAGTCAGAAAGTCTTTGGCTTCCTGCGTACCAATGCAATAATAAATAATACCGCCAAACCCGAGCGAAACTAGAATATAAAATAGTGAAAGCCAGAGGCTTTCTTTTATACCAATTTCTCTTTCCTTGCGGTGCAGGAGCCCCAGGTCAAAAACCAGCAGGAAAATAACAATAATAAAAAACGCGATCCAGACTGAAAATGGCTTATCCATACTTCTCCTTAAATTTCAGTGCTGACAAATAAGGGAAATAGCTTTTCTTGTCCACCATTACCCTGCGCCGATTAGTCGAATATTTTCATCATATTCAAATAAATACAGTAGTGTTTTGAGTGCCTGCCCACGCTCCGACTTTAATTCAGGATCATTATGCAATGCGAGTTTAGCATCGTCATGAGCAGCACGCAGTAGATCATAATGCTGCGACAAATCTGCAAAATGAAAATTAGGCACTCCACTTTGACGAAGTCCTAATATATCGCCACTCCCGCGCAATTTGAGATCTTCTTCTGCAATGCGAAAACCATCATTTGTCTCACGTATAATGCGCAAGCGCGACTTAGCAATATCGCTACAACGATCCGTGTACAGAAGAAGGCATGATGAAGGCTTATCACTGCGCCCTACACGACCACGCAACTGATGCAATTGTGCTAACCCAAACCGCTCTGCGTGCTCAATCACTATAATCGTAGCATCAGGTATATCCACCCCCACCTCAACTACGGTGGTCGCTACTAAGATATCATATTCACCACCTGCGAATCCTAGCATAATGCGGTCGCGGTCTTCCGCAGATACTCTACCATGCACCATATTAACGCGCTTACCGAAGCGATGAGTAAATTCAATAAAGCGTGCCTCTACTGCTGCAAGGTCGCTGGGTACATTTTCATCATCACTCTCTTCCACCAAGGGGCAAATCCAGTAGACTTTATCTCCCTTTGCAATAGCACGCGCTATACCTTCAAGCACTTCTTCCATGCGTGAAAGCGGAATGGTTTTCGTTACAATTTCAGGGCGGCCCGCTGGCTTTTCTGTTAGCATGGAGCAGTCCATATCACCAAAAGCTGTCATAGTAAGTGTGCGGGGTATAGGTGTTGCCGTCATAACCAGCACATGAGTATCTTTTGCCTTTGCAGTAAGCGACATACGCTGCGCTACACCAAAGCGATGCTGTTCATCAATAATAGCGAGCGCCAAATCTTTAAACACAACCTTGTCCTGAAACAAAGCATGGGTTCCAATAACAATATCGACTTCTCCTGCAGCTATAGCAGCCTGTGCTTCTTCATGTTCTTTTGTCTTCATACTGCCCGTAAGCAGACGAGCACGCACTCCTGTATCAGCCACTACACGTGTAATAAAAGCAAAATGCTGCTTGCCAAGAAGTTCTGTGGGAACCATCAGAGCT
>Ga0206897_1013_pt1 | contig 41006 bp, 23 predicted proteins | sample Alteio_BWOrgHeat_49_FD_152972 | JGI IMG/M metagenome (GOLD analysis project Ga0206897, IMG submission 152972) | Enriched cells from forest soil in Barre Woods Harvard Forest LTER site, Petersham, Massachusetts, United States -... | ecosystem: Environmental > Terrestrial > Soil > Temperate forest >... | reverse complement strand
ACACCAACCGTAAGCATAGCGTTAACAGGAATATCAGCGGCCATCTGCCCCGGCGATAGCATGGGTATGATAGCCAGCGGAGCAAGCACCTATGTATGGACCCCAAACACCGGCTTAAGTTGTAGTACCTGTGACACCATAAATGCCGGCCCAAGTGTAACCACAACCTACACATTAACAGGAACCGATGCAGGCGGATGTACAGCAACAGCCACCCAGGTTATTGTAGCATACCCTGTACCTGTAATGACAATTAATCTACCCAAGGATACGATATGTAGCGGAAACAGTGTAACACTTGTAGCAAGCGGCGTAACCTCGTATTCATGGTCACCACCACTAGGGCTTAATACAACCCTTGGTGATAGTGTAATAGCAACACCAGCTTCATCAACGGTTTATTATGTAACGGGAACCGGAACAGGCGGATGTAAAACAAAAGACAGTTCAGTAATAACTGTGAACATAACCCCAACCGTAAGTGTTATACCACCGACACCTGTAATATGTTCAGGCGATAGCATAGAACTTACCGCAAGTGGCGCTAACACATACCAATGGTTACCAAACAATGGCTTGCAATGCAATACATGCGATTCAACCAAGGCAAGCCCGGCTTCAGCTACTACCTATTCAGTAATAGGTATAAGCCTGGCAGGTTGTAAGGATACCAGTAAACTTCCTGTAAATGTAAATGCAACACCAACCATAACGGTAACTGTATCGAACGGAACAACAATATGTTCTAATAAAGATACAACCGTAATGATAGCCAGTGGCGGAACAACCTACACATGGTTACCAGCAACAGGCTTAAATAAAACAGCAGGTGATACAGTAGATGCAAATCCAACTACAACAGTAGTATATACCGTATCAACAAGCAGTGCTGCGGGTTGCCCAAGCAAGGATAGTATTACAATAGCCGTAAACCCAAGCCCGACAGTTAATGCCGGAGCAGTAGCATCAACCATATGTAACGGTACCTCAACGGTAATAAATGCCAGTGGTGCAACAACCTATACCTGGATACCAGCAACAGGTTTAAGCTCAAGCACAGGAGCAACGGTAAATGCAAGCCCGGGTACAACACAAACGTATAGCGTAATAGGTATGACCAATGGATGTCCTGATACAGCTACGGTTCCGTTAACCGTAGTAGCCCCACCGGTAGTAACAGCAACAGTAGCCGGTGGCGACAGTTTATGCAGTGGCTTATCAAAAACAATAACAGCCAGTGGCGGAACAACCTACATATGGAGACCTAACGGACAAACAACCGATAGCATTGTAGTATCACCTACCACAAGTACAACCTATACGGTAGTAGGCTCGAACGGAACCTGTACAGACAGTGCCATAGTAAGCCTGGGAGTATATCCTCCGTTTACCGTATCCGTTACAAACGATACTTTATGTTCTGGCCGTACTGCAAATATTACTGCAACTGCAACCGGCGGAAGTGCGCCATATACATATGCATGGAGCAATGGCCTTGGTAATAGCCCAAGTGCAAATATTCTGGTAACACCAGGTTCAGTAACCTACACCTGTAATGTATCCAATGCATGTGGGCAAACCTTCCCTGCTACTGTGGTTGTAGACGGTGCTACAACACCAAATGCACATTTTACTGCAACACCCGATACAATACCGGGCGGACAGTTTGTTGGCTTTGTGAATAGTAATAGTGGAGCTACAAGTTGGATATGGACAATGGGTGATGATACACCACCTGCTAATGGAGATTCTTCAGTAGTATACCAATACAACCAACCCGGAACCTATTGGATAAAGCTGGTAGTAAGCAACGGATATTGTACCGATACTTCAATAGAAAGTATTTTTGTAACACAGGGAATATTTATACCAAACGTATTTACACCAAATGGCGATGGGCAGAACGATGTGTTCCATGTTACGGTTGCAGGTATGAAAGTGTACCATATAGAAATATTCAACCGCTGGGGTGAAAGAATATTCCAGGCAGACTCACCTGCAATTGATTGGGATGGTACCAGTACAGGTGGTGTTCAGGAATCAGATGGTGATTATTATTACATGATAAACTGTACCGACTTTAAGAATACAGTTTACAAGTATCATGGTTACATTCAGTTAATAAGAAATTAACAAAGTGTTATTATTAGTAAAAAAGCCCTGCAATTTGCAGGGCTTTTTTACTTGCATAAATTGGGCTATTAGAGGTTGCTTTTGACATAAAAACAAGTTGTTTTTGTAGTTTTTTAAGTCTTTTTAAAACGATTTAGTTTGTTGTTTATCAATGCGTTATGTTTTGTTAGTCAGTGTGATTCGTGAATGGTATTTTGAATTCGGTCATTTATTGATTAACTTTACTACTTAGTTTATAACATTTTATTTATTAAGTATATGATCAGCAACTACACATCCCCTAGTGTTTTTTGCATATTAAAAGAAGTTACAACACGAAAATTTGCGTTTACTTCTTTAATTGTACTTTGTGTCCTCCCATTATTTACAATTGGTCAAAGTAACGATGCGGTTGCCCAAAAAACTACTGCCTCAGCCTCAATAGGTGTTTCCCAAGCGAATGAAAACAATGTAAAAAATAATGAAAATGCTAAGTTGGTTGCAAATGCTCCTAAAGGATCTGAAGGAAAAGCGGCATGGGTAAATAAGCCGGGCTCAAGAGAGGATCTTGCATTTATTGCCAATGCCGGTCAGTATAACGATGCCTTGGATAGTACCGATCATAGTGAAATACTATACTGCCTTAATGATGGTGGTATGAACATTTATTTCACCAAACATGGCGTTTTTTACAGAATGACAAAAAAGGTTTATCTGTCCGATGAACAATGGGATAGATATGTTGAGAAAAATAATTTACGTATACCTGATGAAGATGATAAGGGTAAGCGCAGCCATGCTATTTGGAAACGAATTAATGTTCAAATGAATTGGGCTGGTAGTAATTCAGATAATGTTGAAATAATTGGTGAAGAAAAAACGCATAACTATTTTAATTTCTATCGCCCGGATATTAATAAGGATAAGTACATAAGTAATGTTGCAGGCTATAAAAAACTATTGTACAAAAATGTTTATCCGGGTATTGATGTAGAATATATTATTCATCCGGAATCAGGTATAAAATATTCACTCATACTTCATTCAGGCGCCGACCCTTCTGTAATTAAGATGGCATATTCTAATGCAGATATAAGTTTAGATAATGACGATGTAGTACTTTCAACGGAAGCCGGTAAAATAACGGATCAGAAACCATTTACCTATGTAGGGGAACTTGGCCTTGAAGGAGAAAAGGTAGGTTCGGCTTTTAAAAAAATAAATAGTAATACTATTGGATTTAAGCTTGATGGGAATAAAGGTGCCGTGACCAAAACAACCATTATTGATCCATGGACAAAGGGTGGTGGTGGTACTGGACTACCAAGTTTCGGTACTTGTATACCTGAAGACGTTGCTGTTGACGGTACAGCTACTAATGTTATAGTAAACGGTAACGAAAGTAACCTTAACGGAAACAATGGTGATAATATAACGAATAGCTATTCGGCCACAACAGGTGCACTTAACTGGTCATTGGACATGTATAATAATTATGAGTACGATGCTCCTCAATACCAGGGTGATGTTCAGGCTGATAATGCAGGTAATATTTACATGACACCGGGTATAGCATATAATAACACCAATGGCGATTGGTATAATACAGTTAGCCTTAATTCAGCAGGTGCCTTAAGGTGGGGTAGCACAACAGCGGGTACAAGTGCGAACAATGATTTTGAAACCTGGACACTTCAATTTGACTGTGGCAGGGCAAACCTTTACCAATCGGGTGGAGGACGGATGATACCTGCGGGTGGTGGAACATATACATCTGAATTTAACTATCCGTCTTCAGAACCTATTAATATTGCTAATGGCAGTGAAGGTGCTTTGTACACAAGTAACCCACCTACGCACTTTGGTGAAATTGTTGCTACCTGTTATTCTCCACGCGATACCATATATGAATTGGTAGCCGATTCTAATGCCGGTAGTTCTACCACCAATTATACAACAGGTCCGTATAATCATATAATAATAGTGATACCTGCAACCGGTGCCATTGTTGGTTCGGCCCCTACGGGATACCAGTACCAGGATGGTAGTGCTAAAAGTGGTTGGTCAACCGGGTCAAATGGTATTGGTGCTTCTTGTTTTTATGTCTATACTATGGATGGACTAAGGCTTGACCAGAGAAGTTTACAAACAGGAGGCCTTATTAAGCGCGTGATGATAGCAGGAGGTGATAGTACACAGGCCTTAACTATATTTACAGGAAATTACGATGCATTTGGCTATCCTATTTATGATGATTATTCAGGCCATATAAATTCAGGCATAGCCTTTGATTCATGCGGAGACGTATATGTGGGTGGACAATCAGGAACAATTTATGAGTACGATGAAAATTTAAACCTGCTAACAACAATAACAATCCCGGGTGTAACAGGTGCTGTATATGATATTGCACATGGTGCTGATCAGAAACTTTATGTTACCGGTGGCTCCACAACCAAAGCGGGCGGTTTTGTGGCACAGGTAGACCTTGGTGCATGTAATGGACTGCCAGTATCTTTTACGGGTGTTACATGTGCTTCACCTAATGTCGGTACTGCAACTGCGAACCCGCAATTTGCAGGGCCTCCTTTTACGTATTTATGGAATGGCGGTGCAGCTACAGGACAAACAACCCAGACGGTTACAGGTCTTAGTGCAGGAACATATACAGTTACTGCTACAGGTTCTCCTCAATGTCCTACGGTGTTCAGGGAAACTGCAACAGTAACAATACCTTCACCTGGTGGTCCGACAGCAGGTATATCTTCATCTACCAATCCAACTTGTACTGCCTCAGGTAGTGCTACTGCTTCAGCCAGCGGAGGTTCAGGCTCAGGTTATACATATTCATGGACACCAAGCGGTGGTAATTCAGCAACGGCAAATGGCCTTGGTGCAGGCACATTTACAGTAACAGTAACTGATGGTAGTGGTTGTTCTGGTTCTACAACAATAACATTACCGAATCCTATTGCTCCAACCTTAACAGTAACTGCAACTTCCCCAACAATATGCCAGGGCCAGTCAACTCAAATAACTGCAAGTGGTGCAACAGGATATACATGGTCAAGCCCATCAGGTGGTTTAACAAATACAACTTTTGATACAACAACAGCAAGTCCTTCGGTTACTACTACTTACTCAGTGGTTGGTACTTTCGGTACTTGTACTACTGCTACTCAAACTGTGGTTGTAACTGTTAATGCCTCACCAACTGTAAATATAGCAGCGTCGCCATCTGCATCAATTTGTTCAGGCGGTTCGGCAACATTAAATGCATCGGGTGGTGCAAGCTATGTTTGGAACGATGGAAGTACAACGTCTTCAATAACTGTTAGTCCAACAACAACAACAACTTATACCGTAACCGGAAAAAGTGCGGCAGGATGCAGTAATGGTAGTTCAATACAAACACAGGTTGTTACAGTAACTACTACACCAACAGTATCTGTTACGCCAGCTTCACCGGGTGTATGTCCTGGTGGTTCAATAAACCTTACTGCAAGCGGTGCTACAACTTACTTATGGAATACAGGCTCCACTACCGACACTATTTGGGCACAACCTCCTTCTACAATTACGTATACGGTAACAGGTACAAATGGTACTTGTACCAATCAGGCGACAGTAACTGTCACTGTTGGTGCAATTGTTACGCTGGCAACAGCAAGTTCAGGTACTACCTGCTCCGGTGTACAAGACACCTTAACAGCCAGCGGCGCCATAAATTACGTATGGAGTAATGGTTCAACCAATTCAGTTATTTATGTTACTCCGCAGGTAGATACCACGTATTGGGTGATGGGAACATCGGGTAGCGGATGTTCAGATACCGGTAAGGTAACACTGACGGTTAATCCTACCCCAACCTTAAATGTATCATCTTCAGCTGTCGGTAATGCAATATGTGCAGGTACATCGGCAGTGTTGACAGCGGGTGGTGCAACAACATACTTATGGTCACCAGGGCCTTTTATACTTAACCCGACATATGATACTACAACAGTTAACCCTAATGCAACTACTACTTACCAGGTAGTGGGAGCTACTGGTGGCTGTAAGGACAGCACAACTATTGTAATTACAGTTAACCCATTACCAACGGGCATAATAGCTTCTGCTTCAAGTTCATCAACATGTAGTGGTAGAACAGATACACTTTCAGCAACAGGCGCCACAACTTATGTTTGGAATCCGGGTGGATTATCAGGTTCGCCTTTGGCTGTTAATCCGGCAACCAGTGGATGGTATACCGTCACTGGAACTACTGCAGGCTGTAGCGATACAGCTTCTGTTTATGTAACCGTAAATATTACACCAACCATTACAATTTCATTATCAACATTCGGTAATACGTTATGCCCTGGCCAATCTGTTACCTTAACAGCGAATGGTGGTGCGGCAACTTACCAATGGAGTAATGGAGCAACTACAAGCAGCATAACTATAACCCCTACGGTTGACTCAATATACAGTGTAATTGCAAGTAATGGTGTTTGTAATGATACCAGCGCTCAGCAACCTGTAAATGTATATCCTAAGTTAATATTAACTATGGTTTCTGATTCTGCATGTTTAGGAAAAACAGCTGTGGTTTCTGTAAGTGCAACCGGCGGTAACCCTGGCTATTCTTATAGTTGGAACAATGGCGCTACAACGGGTGTAAGCAGTATTACCGTCAGCCCTTTGAGTAATGTAACAACTTACACATGCGCTGTTACAGATGCTTGCGGCACTATAACAACAGACTCTTCAACATTGACCTTATTCCCGGCACCGAATATTTCATTCACCGAAAACCCTAAAATAATTCCGGGCGGACAGTTTGTAGGTTTTGTAAATACAACAACCAATGCAAATGCATACACATGGACATTCGGTAATGGAGCAACTTCTACTGCAATCAACCCTGTTGTTCAGTATCTCGATTCGGGTATGTATTTCGTAACCTTAATTGCTTCAAACCAGGGCTGTGCGGATACGTTGAAAGACACTGTATTTGTAACCGAGAATATTTTTATTCCGAATGTATTTACACCAAATGGCGATGGACAGAATGATGTGTTCCATGTTACAATGACAAGTATGAAGGCATATAACCTTGAAATATTTAACCGTTGGGGACAAAAAGTATTCGCTACAGATTCTCCTAATACCGATTGGGATGGAAGGAGTGAGGGCGGAATAATGGAATCGGACGGTACATATTATTATGAAATAACATCGACAGATTACGTTGGAAAAAATTATAAGTTCCACGGTTATCTTCAATTGATTAGCGGAGGTACGAGCGGTAATTAATTTTTTATTTCTATATGGAAAAGCCCTGATATTCAACTATCAGGGCTTTTTTGTTTAATGCTTTGTATTTCTGTCGTATTTACAAAGTACTAGTTGTTAATTGGATTATTAACCATTAGGTATTATTGTTGTTAGCCAGCTATGCCTGAAACATTGAAATTAATGAATAAAGTACAATAATTTAACGATTTCTTAATAGCTGGATTATTAACATTCAGAGTGAATGTGGTTTCAATCCCCTTTAGAGATAGACTAAATTTAATTCGCAAAATTCATCTTTATACCCGGCGAAATAAATGAAAAAATCTATTAAGAAACTTTACTATTGGTTTAGCATGTTTACCATTTTATTGGTAAGTACTAATGCAAATGCCCAATGGTCGGGAGTTGGGGGCGGGGTAAATAATATTACCTATGCGTTATGTTCTGATGGAACCAATCTTTATGTGGGTATAAATAACAACCCTTTTGATAACACCAATAATTATCTTTTAAAGTGGAACGGATCTGTATGGTCAAATTTAGGCTATGTAAACGGCTCAATATGTGCACTGGCATATATGGGTGGTAATGTGTATGTGGGTGGTACTTTTTCAAAGGCAAATGGCGCAACGGGCTATAATAATATTGCTGCATGGAACGTAGGTTCTTCAAGCTGGTCGACCTTAGGCACTGGTACAAATAGTTTTGTTGCAGCGCTTACAGTAAGTGGTTCAACGCTTTATGTTGGCGGAGATTTTACAACGGCCAATGGTGTTACAAGTAATTATGTGGCTTCGTGGAGTGCCGGTGTATGGTCAACAATGAACCCCGGCGGTGGTGCAGGTGTAAATGGTGATGTATGGGCGCTTACCGTTTTGGGTGGCAACCTGTATGTTGGTGGTCAGTTTTCAGCTACTACCAGTGGTACAGCCGTAAATAATATTGTAGAATGGAATGGTGCAGCATGGTCTGCTTTAACATCAGGGCTTACGGGAGCAGTTACTATTAATAATATTGCTACTACGCCTGACCAGATTGCAGTGAATCCTGACCCGACAGTAATGGCGCTTACGAATGATGGCACTAATCTATATGTTGGTGGAGACTTTACTACGGCAGGCGGAACATCGGGCTTTCATAATATAGCAGAATGGAATGGTGCAGCATGGTCAAAGCTTGGTGTGGGTATGAGTGCGCCTGGTGTCAGTACAGGTAACGCTAACGGAGATAACGCCAATGTCTATGCACTAACAATGTATAATGGTAATCTTATAGCGGGTGGAGATTTTGGAACCGCAGGTACTTATAGCTCCGCCCTAGGTATAGCTCAATGGAACGGCAGTGCATGGATAGGGTTTAGTGCTTCATGTGGCAGCAATATCAATAGTGACGTATTTGCTTTGTGTGTATCGAATGGTAGTTTGTTTGCAGGTGGCCAGTTTCCAAATCCATTCATCTATGTTGCACAATATACCGGAGCAGGCCCGACTATAGCAGTAGGCGCAGCACCGGCTACAACAATTTGCCAGGGAGATAATACAGGGCTTTCAGCTAGCGGAGCTACAACCTATACCTGGAGTCCTTCTTCAAGTTTGAATGCATCTACAGGTGCATCAGTTACAGCAAGCCCCACTGTTACCACCACATATTCAGTAACAGGTACAACAGGTGGATGTAGCAATACACAAACACTGGTAGTAACAGTTAACCCAAGTCCAACCATGACCGTTACTAATTCGAATCCAAATATATGCGGAGGGGTTGGCACATCTACACTTACTATAACTGCCGGTAATGCTACAGGATATACATGGGGGCCTGCCGGAAGCTTGAGCGCAACAACAGGTACTTCGGTTACTGCTACACCAACGGTTACAACAACGTATACGGTAACTGCTACCGGAGCAAATACTTGTGTAAGTACTCAAACATTAGTGGTATCCGTAAATCCTACACCTACCGTAAACATAACTTCACCTCCGCCAACAATCTGTTCCGGAAATTCTACTGTGCTATCTGCAAATGGAGCTACAACATATTCATGGTCACCGGCAGTTGGTGCCACCACATCTACAGTAAGTGTTTCACCAGGTTCAACAACAACATATACAGTAACAGGAACAACAGGGGGTTGCACAAGTGCACAACAAACGGTTGTCGTAACTGTAAATCCATCACCTACAATAATAGCATCTGGTGCTACTACTATTTGTTCCGGAAATTCTACAGTGATATCAGCAAGTGGTGCAACAACATACACATGGTCACCGGCAATTGGTGCTACTACTTCTACAGTAAGCGTTTCACCGGGTTCAACAACTACATATACAGTAACTGGAACAACTGCAGGCTGTACGAGTGCACCTCAAACAGTTAAAATAACAGTAACACCAACACCGACCGTAACATTGTCCGCTCCACCAACTATCTGCTCAGGAAATTCAACCACCTTAACTGCAAGTGGGGCAACTACCTACACCTGGACACCTGGTGGTTCAACAGGTTCTACCTTAAGTGTATCACCGGGCACTACTTCGACATATACCGTAACAGGTGCAAACGGAGTCTGTACCGCTGCAAGCCCTGCAACAGTTGTAGTAACTGTAAATCCAACTCCTACAGTAACATTGTCCGCCCCGCCAACCATATGTTCAGGAAATTCAACAACCCTGACTGCTAATGGCGCTTCAACGTATTTCTGGATGCCGGGTTTCTTAAGTGGTTCAACCGTAAGTGTTTCTCCCGGATCAACAACTACATATACAGTTACAGGCACTGCATCAGGTTGCAACAGTGCACCCGCAACAATTATTGTAACTGTAAATGCTACACCAACATTGGGTATAACCGGCCCTGTAACAATATGCTCAGGTAGCTCAACTACCTTAACCGGTAGCGGCGCTTCAACGTACACCTGGACACCTAATACCAGCTTAACTGCTACAACAGGAGCAAGTGTAACTGCTAACCCGGCCAGCACTATAACATATACGTTAAATGGAACATCTGCAGCGGCATGCCCGGCAGCGCCTGCAACGGTGGTGGTAACTGTGAGCTCGGTGCCAACGGTTACCGTTTCTGCCGGGCCATCTACTATCTGTTCGGGAAGTTCATCAACATTAACAGCAACCGGCGCAACTACATACACCTGGACCCCTGGTGCACTGACCGGCTCTACCGTAAGCGTTTCACCAGGAACAACTACAACTTACACGGTTGTTGGCACATTGACAGGATGTGCAAGTTCAGCACCTTCAACAGTTACAGTAACAGTTAACCCAACACCAACAGTAAGCTTGCCGATTTCTCCTACTATTTGCCCGGGTGGCAGTGTAAGCCTTACTGCTTCAGGAGCTACAACTTATACATGGACACCGAATACAAGCATAAGCGCTTCAACCGGTGCAACCATTACCGCTAATCCGGCTTCTACTATAACCTATACTGTAACAGGAACATCTACAGGTTGTACAAGCGCACCTAATACAGTAATTGTATCGGTAGTCTCTACAATGACTGTAACTATTACTCCAACTGCCCCAAGTATTTGTTCGGGTGGCAGTACAACATTAACTGCAGGTGGTGCGGCTACATATGTATGGTCGCCTACAACGGGTTTAAGTTGCTTAACCTGTCCTAACCCTACAGCCAACCCTGCCGACACTACAACATATAAAGTAGTAGGTTCAAGTGGTGGATGTAAAGACTCTGCTACGTATAAACTTATTGTTAACCCAACACCAACCGTAAGCATAGCGTTAACAGGAATATCAGCGGCCATCTGCCCCGGCGATAGCATGGGTATGATAGCCAGCGGAGCAAGCACCTATGTATGGACCCCAAACACCGGCTTAAGTTGTAGTACCTGTGACACCATAAATGCCGGCCCAAGTGTAACCACAACCTACACATTAACAGGAACCGATGCAGGCGGATGTACAGCAACAGCCACCCAGGTTATTGTAGCATACCCTGTACCTGTAATGACAATTAATCTACCCAAGGATACGATATGTAGCGGAAACAGTGTAACACTTGTAGCAAGCGGCGTAACCTCGTATTCATGGTCACCACCACTAGGGCTTAATACAACCCTTGGTGATAGTGTAATAGCAACACCAGCTTCATCAACGGTTTATTATGTAACGGGAACCGGAACAGGCGGATGTAAAACAAAAGACAGTTCAGTAATAACTGTGAACATAACCCCAACCGTAAGTGTTATACCACCGACACCTGTAATATGTTCAGGCGATAGCATAGAACTTACCGCAAGTGGCGCTAACACATACCAATGGTTACCAAACAATGGCTTGCAATGCAATACATGCGATTCAACCAAGGCAAGCCCGGCTTCAGCTACTACCTATTCAGTAATAGGTATAAGCCTGGCAGGTTGTAAGGATACCAGTAAACTTCCTGTAAATGTAAATGCAACACCAACCATAACGGTAACTGTATCGAACGGAACAACAATATGTTCTAATAAAGATACAACCGTAATGATAGCCAGTGGCGGAACAACCTACACATGGTTACCAGCAACAGGCTTAAATAAAACAGCAGGTGATACAGTAGATGCAAATCCAACTACAACAGTAGTATATACCGTATCAACAAGCAGTGCTGCGGGTTGCCCAAGCAAGGATAGTATTACAATAGCCGTAAACCCAAGCCCGACAGTTAATGCCGGAGCAGTAGCATCAACCATATGTAACGGTACCTCAACGGTAATAAATGCCAGTGGTGCAACAACCTATACCTGGATACCAGCAACAGGTTTAAGCTCAAGCACAGGAGCAACGGTAAATGCAAGCCCGGGTACAACACAAACGTATAGCGTAATAGGTATGACCAATGGATGTCCTGATACAGCTACGGTTCCGTTAACCGTAGTAGCCCCACCGGTAGTAACAGCAACAGTAGCCGGTGGCGACAGTTTATGCAGTGGCTTATCAAAAACAATAACAGCCAGTGGCGGAACAACCTACATATGGAGACCTAACGGACAAACAACCGATAGCATTGTAGTATCACCTACCACAAGTACAACCTATACGGTAGTAGGCTCGAACGGAACCTGTACAGACAGTGCCATAGTAAGCCTGGGAGTATATCCTCCGTTTACCGTATCCGTTACAAACGATACTTTATGTTCTGGCCGTACTGCAAATATTACTGCAACTGCAACCGGCGGAAGTGCGCCATATACATATGCATGGAGCAATGGCCTTGGTAATAGCCCAAGTGCAAATATTCTGGTAACACCAGGTTCAGTAACCTACACCTGTAATGTATCCAATGCATGTGGGCAAACCTTCCCTGCTACTGTGGTTGTAGACGGTGCTACAACACCAAATGCACATTTTACTGCAACACCCGATACAATACCGGGCGGACAGTTTGTTGGCTTTGTGAATAGTAATAGTGGAGCTACAAGTTGGATATGGACAATGGGTGATGATACACCACCTGCTAATGGAGATTCTTCAGTAGTATACCAATACAACCAACCCGGAACCTATTGGATAAAATTGATAGTAAGTAACGGATATTGTACCGACACTTCAATAGAAAGTATATTTGTAACACAGGGAATATTTATACCAAACGTATTTACACCAAATGGTGACGGGCAGAATGATGTGTTCCACGTTACGGTAGGTGGTATGAAACAATATTATATAGAGATATTCAACCGCTGGGGCGAAAGAATATTCCAGGCTGACTCACCTGCAATTGATTGGGATGGTACAAGTTCCGGTGGTATCAAAGAATCAGATGGTGATTATTATTATTTGATCAACTGTACTGACTTTGAGAATACCACATTCAAGTATCACGGTTATATTCAATTGATTAGAAATTAAGGAAAATCGATTTCGGTATTCTCGGGGCGGCTCTTGTTCCCTGCTTGCCTGAATTTCCTAAACTCGCATCATTTACAGCTAACCCGCGCCCACCTTTTGCCTATTTCTTTATTTGCGTTAGGGATTATTCGTAACTCATTTATTATTCATTGAACTCATGAGGCTTCGCGTTGCAGTGGAAACCCCACAACCGACCTTAGGAGGCGAAGAGTTGTAACGTAAAGCCCGACCCGTAGGGGAATGCCCAAAGTTTTAATGAGGAATTGGTACTGATACCTCCAAAAAAGAATTTTGAGCCTTATTTCAAAAAAAATAATGGAATTATTAAGAAAAAGTTAACAATTCAAATGTTTGTGAAATTCCTGTTAAATTTTAAAGCTAAATCAGTTCAGGTTTGGTTTATGTTGTAACCTTTGTTCATTTAGAGCGTAAAAATGAAAGGTGTACTTAGACTAATTAACAACATTTACCATTCCGGTAGGCTTAGTGGCTTGTTCCCTGCCTTGCGTTTTGGTATATTTGGGGTTTATGTTTCGTACATAAATAATATGTAAACCTGGCAATTTGAGACGTTATTTACAGAAAACTACTTAATTTGATGAAGAAAAGTTTTACTATTCTTTTTTCTTCAATTGTTTTTCGTAGAAGGTTATTGCCTGTAATTATCTGCGCTTTTTTCTTCCCTTTTTCTTCCTTTAGCCAGACCCATGTAGTTAAACTGCATGATTTTTATAAGAATGCAAAACCCGAAGACTATATATTTTATGGTGGCGATACCTTGAAGGATTTTGATTTGAAAGGAACTTTCGAGGCTGCTAAAGCAATGAATTGTTCCTCTACGGAACTGTATAAATATATGATGACCAATGAGCGTATTTTCCTGTTCGGAAAATACCGCGAAGTGCTGAAAAATAGTCATTATCATGACCCTTTACGTTTGATAAGTCGGTATGGCGAACAGGACGAGCCAAGCCAGGCCGATAAGGATAAGGGCGTTACAGGAGCTAAAAAATGGCTTGACAATACCAGGAAAGTTTTAGATCACAAACCGCAAGCCGCTGGATGTAATAATATTGATTTTTCTGATCCTGCCCCGTTTACTAACTGGACAGGAGGCATAGGTGTAAATAATTATTCAAACAGTGCCACTTCGGTGTTTGCAGAATTTGGTAATTGGTTATTTAGTACTGCAACCTTGAATGCTCAGTATGTAACACCACCTGCATCTGGCACGCCAATTACATTAGGTAAAGATGCCGGGCTTAACTCATGTTCATGGGTAACTATATGCACTAAAGGTACTGATTCATGCGGTAATTTTCCTATGGTATGCCCTGGTTTTACAGCAAGCTGCCGCTTGGGTGGCGATTTTGTGAATTTAGATCCGGGTATTGGAGGTGGTTTTGCCGGTTGCGGTTCAAGGGGTACAATTGCCTATGATGCAAGTACAGGTTTAGATACTGATCACAATGGTACTGCTGGACTGATTGGTGGAGCATATGCTGGCGGACACCATCAATTTGCTGCACAAGGTGAAGTAATGGAGCAAGCTATTCCAATTACATCTGCTAATGATCTGCTTACTATAAATTATGCTGCCGTGTTGAATGATGGAGGCCACCCAACAGGTGAAGAGCCCTTCGTATTTTTTGCGGTATATGATAACACTGGTGCGGTCATCCCTTGTCTTGAATATTATCAGGAAGCTGTTGCAGGATCTTTTCCTCCAGGGTTTTCATTAGGTAATTCACTTAACTGGATCCAGAATACAGTTGCAAATGGTGGAGGTAATTATCAAACAGATTGTTACTATAAGCCATGGAGTTCAGTGGCATTTGATATGTCGCCATACATTGGTACTACTGTTACCTTCCAGGCTATTGCATGCGGTTGCTGGCCCGGCGGGCATTTTGCATATTGTTACATTGATCTTACCTGTGGTAAAGTACAATTACCGGTTGTGAATACAACCTGTGGTAATGGCACTATTACAGCACCGGCCGGTGCAGCCAGTTATAAATGGACCGGCCCATGTATTTCAGGCAGTTCGACCAATCAATCTGTAAATGTAACTTGCTCGGGTACATACTCCTGCACTGTCAATTTAACAGGCACAGCGGGTTGTAATTTTGTAATTGATACGGCTATTACTATTACTTCAAATCCTACTATATCTGCATCAGCCGTGCCATCGTCAATATGTTCAGGTGGGGCCGGAACAACACTGAATGCTAGTGGAGCAGGGGGTGGCGGCACTTATTCATGGACATCAAACCCACCCGGGTTTACTTCAAGTTCGGCATCTGTTTCAGTGAATCCTTCAGTAACAACAACCTATTCGGTTGTAGGTACAACTTCAGGGCTAGCCTGTTCGGGTTCCAAAACTGTTGTAGTTACGGTTACAACTACACCTACAGTAAATATAACTTCGCCACCACCAACGATCTGTTCTGGAAATTCAACTGTATTATCTGCGAGTGGTGCTACTACGTATTCATGGTCTCCTGCAATTGGTGCTACCACATCTACAGTGAGTGTGTCTCCGGGTTCAACAACAACATATTCAGTAACGGGAACAACTAATGGTTGTACAAGTGCGCAGCAAACGATTGTAGTTACTGTAAATCCTTCACCAACTATTACTGCATCTGGCTCAACAACTATTTGTTCCGGAAATTCTACCGTAATATCTGCAAATGGCGGAACCACATATACATGGTCTCCGGCTATAGGCGCTACTACATCAACGGTAAGTGTTTCACCGGGTTCTACCACAACATATACAGTAACCGGAACAACGGCAGGTTGTACAAGTGCACCTCAAACAGTTACAGTAACAGTCACACCTACACCAACGGTAACGGCTTCAGCAAGTTCGCCAACAATTTGTTCGGGTAGCTCAACTACCTTAACAGCAAATGGTGCGGCTACCTACACCTGGACACCTGGCGGTTCAACCGGTTCTACCTTGAGTGTATCACCAGGTTCAACTTCAACATATACAGTAACAGGTTCAAACGGAGCCTGTGGTAGCGGATCACAAAACGTGGTAGTTACTGTAACGCCTACACCGACTGTAACATTATCTGCCCCGCCAACCATATGCTCAGGTAACTCAACCACGATAACAGCTAGCGGAGCTTCAACCTATTTCTGGTTGCCGGGCTTCATGGGTGGTTCAACCGTAAGTGTTTCTCCGGGCTCCACAACTACATATACAGTTACGGGTACTACATCGGGCTGCAACAGTGCACCTAAAACAATTGTTGTAACGGTAAATGCTACACCAACATTGGGTATAACAGGCCCGGTAACAATATGCTCAGGTAGCTCAACTACGCTAACTGCTAGTGGTGCTTCAACGTATACCTGGACACCTAATACATCCATAAGTGTTACCACCGGAGCAAGTGTAAATGTTAACCCAGCCAGTACGATAACGTATACGTTAAATGGAACATCATCAGCAGCATGCCCTGCAGGCCCTAAAACAGTTGTGGTAACAGTTAGTTCAGTGCCAACAGTTACGGTTTCTGCCGGACCATCTACTATTTGTTCGGGAAGTTCATCAACATTAACGGCAAGCGGTGCAACAACCTACACCTGGACACCAGGTGGGTTGACAGGGTCAACAGTAAGCGTTTCTCCGGGAACGACTACTACATATACTGTAATCGGGACATTGACAGGCTGTTCAAATTCGGCGCCTGTAACCGTTGTTGTAACAGTTAATCCTACACCAACTGTTTCAGCTTCGGCTGGCCCTGCCACTATTTGTTCAGGCAACTCTACTGTGTTAACCGGCAGCGGTGCAACAACATACGTCTGGATGCCTGGCTTCTTATCAGGTTCCACAGTGAGTGTATCACCCGGCTCCACAACAACATATTCAGTGATTGGAACAACATCCGGTTGCAGTAATGTTATTCCTGCAACGGTTATAGTAACTGTAAACCCAACACCAACCTTAACAGCTTCTGCCGGTCCTGCAACTATTTGTGGGGGAGGAGCAACTACATTAACCGGCAGCGGCGCAACAACATATACATGGTCACCCGGCGGCTTAACAGGATCAACTATCAGCGTGTCTCCCGGTATAACAACAACTTATACTGTAAGTGGAAGTAAAGCGGGATGTAATAGTGCTTCACCGGGAACAGTAATTGTAACCGTTACTTCAACACCTACCATAAATGTTTCACCTCTTACGCCAATAATATGTGCAGGTGGAAATGTAAATCTTATTGCAACAGGTGCTACTACATATACATGGACACCATCAGCAACATTGAGTGCATCTACCGGTTCAAGTGTAACTGCAAGCCCTGCAAGTACAACTACGTATACAGTAACCGGAAACTCAGGTACGTGTTCGGCAGCACCGGTTACAGAAATTGTTACTGTTGCGGCAAAATTAAATGTTACGGTAATACCTCCTAATCCTGCCATCTGCGCAGGTGGAAATGTTACGCTTAATGCCGGCGGAGCTGCAACATATTCATGGTCTCCTTCACTTGGTTTAAGCTGCACTACATGTTCCAATCCAAATGCAAGCCCTACAGATACAACTACATATAAAGTTGTTGGTTCAAGCGGATCGTGTAAAGATTCCGCAAATGTTACGGTAATTGTAAACCCGAATCCGACACCAACAATTAGCCTGACAGGAATATCGGCAGCTATTTGTCCCGGTGATAGTATGGGAATGATCGCGAGTGGCGCTACTACATATGTATGGACTCCTTCAAGCGGATTAAGTTGCAGCACCTGTGTTACAATTTCAGCAAGTCCTACGGTAACAACAACATATACGCTTACAGGTTCAAACCCGACGGGCTGTTCAGGTACTGCAAGCCAGGCAATAGTTGTGTATCCTGTACCAAATATGACCTTGAATATTACTGCGGCTAATTTGTGTATGGGTGATAGTATAAACTTGCTTGCGGGCGGTGTTAACTCATATTCGTGGTCACCACCAACAGGTCTTAATACCACGTTGGGAGATTCTGTAATAGCTACACCAACTGTAACTACAACATATATAGTTACCGGAACCGGAACGGGAGGATGTAAAACCAAGGACAGTGCAGTATTAACAGTAAATCCATTACCTGCTGTAGTTCCAATCGCATCAGATTCCTCGATTTGCACGGGTGGTAGTGGCACAACACTAAGTGCAAGTGGTGCTTCAAACTATGTATGGACTCCGGGTTCTTTAGCAGGTTCACCGGTTAATGTTAATCCGGTATCAACTACAACATATACAGTTATAGGAACAAATACAGTTACAGGATGCAGTAATACAGGTACTATTATTATTACGGTAAATACAACCCCGACAGTAACTATTTCTTTATCGGGTTCGGGAAGCGACACCGTGTGTTCAGGCCAATCTGTGGTGCTAAGTGCTAACGGTTCGGCAACAGGTTATGTATGGAGCAATGGCAGTACCACAAGCAGTATAAGTGTTACACCAAATTCAGATACTATATATAGTGTAACAGCAAGCAACGGATCATGCGGCAGCGCATCTGTAAATCAACCGGTTTTTGTATATTCTCCACTGTCACTTACAATAATAACTGATTCAGTTTGCGCTGGTAAAAATGCAACGGTTACAGTTTTGGCATCGGGCGGCGAACCTGCATATATGTATGCATGGAGCAATGGCGTAACTGGTGTAAATAGTATTAATGTGATTCCTACAACTGATACAGCATTTGCTTGTACGGTAACCGATGCATGTGGTAATTCTAAAACGGATACGGGCCGCATTATTACTTATGTTACACCAAATATTTCGTTCACAGCTAATCCTAAAGTTATTGAGGGAGGACAATTTGTGGGCTTTGTAAATACCACTACAGGTGCAACAAATTTTTACTGGACACTTGGTAACGGTAGCACTTCAACTGATGTAAATCCGTATGAACAATACCTTGACTCAGGCGCGTATATAGTAACATTAGTTGCAAGTAATGCAGGATGCAAAGATACCTTGAAGGATACCATATATGTTACTGAAACTATATTCATCCCCAATGTGTTTACACCGAACGGAGATGGGCAAAACGATGTATTTCATGTTACCATGACCAGTATGCAAACATATAGCATTGAAATATTTAATCGTTGGGGGCAGCGTGTATTTATAAGTAATTCACCTGATATGGATTGGGATGGAAGGAGTGAGGGAGGTGTAGAAGAAGCAGATGGAGATTATTATTACATTTTACTTGCTACTGACTATGCCGGAAGGAATTTCAAATATCACGGATATTTGCAATTGATCAGGTAATTAATTAGGCAGAAATTCTGAGATCAATTTCATACGAAGAATTATTTTTAATTACCATTGACTTTTCATCTAATACGGTTTAGGTTAAAGGAGTCAAAACCTCATAAAAATCAATTTTACCTTTTGTAGGTGTTTTTTTTCTCAAAAAGTGATAATTTTTTGAGGAGTGTTTTTACTATCGTTGATTTTCTTGCCTCATTTATGTATAAAGGGGTTCAAGGTCGTCTGGGCGATATGTATGACAGATGTTAACATTAAATTCTAACAAATTAGTGGAACTTATTTGCAGTTGCGTCGTATATATGTGTATATTAAGGCATTATAATTTATCCCCCGCATGAGAAAAGTATACCCGTCAAGCACTTATTACTTTCTGAAAACAGCCAATTCAAGAGCTGGTTTTTTTGCGCTGGTTATATCAGCTTTATTTTCTTTTTTGGCTGTTAATGGCCAAAACAATTCGGTAATACACCAGAATAAGCCATTGCCCAGTTCTACTATTGTACCACATCAGGCAATGACAGATGCCCACGTGAAGAATGATGCAGCAGGCCCTACCACAGCAGCGAATAGTTCAACCGCAACATCAGTGCCAACTGAAAAACCAAGTTTACATCCAAAATGGATAGCAAAAATGGATAACCAGATATTCATTGAAAACAAGGGACAGTTTAGTACGGAACTAGAAGATGGGAAAAAGATATTATACAGGACAATGGTTGGTGGCGCTACTAAGGTTTATTTTTTACCTGATGGTGTTTATTATAAGCAAACAACATTTAAAAAGGTTGATGATGACGGTGATAAAGATGAAGTAAGTAAGAAAGACAAGGATAAAAAAGATGCGGTAGAAAATGACGACGATGAGAAGGATAAAGGTAAAGCCTCACACCGAAGTGATCCGGATGCGCCTCACATTGCAATAATTCATGCTGTTTCATCTGTTTGGGCGGGTTCAAACCCGAATGTTGTAATAAAAGCAGATGAACAGACAACAGGTTATCATACCTATGCTGAAGGTAAGTCAGGTACTATTACAGCTTACCAGTACAAAAAAATTACGTATCAGAATATGTATCCGGGAATTGATATTGAGTATACTTTTCCGGCAGAGGGAGTAGAGGGTATTAAGTATGCGGTAATTGTGCATCCCGGCGCTGACCTTTCCCAGGTAAAATTAAATTATGCAAATGCCGATGGGCTTTCAATTGATAAAAGCGGCAATGTTAATATACAAAATGAAATAAGCATATTTACTGATCATGCCCCTGTGGGCACATATCAGGAAGGTGGAACTGCTAATGTGGCATTTACAGTTACGGGTAAGGAAATAGGTTTTGCGGTTAAGGGAGATTATGATAAAGCCAAAACCCTTATAATTGACCCATGGACCACTACGAACTTAAACGTGGGCTATAACGTAGGCTATGATGTAGATTACGATAATGCAGGTAATGTTTTTGTAGGTGGTGGTTACGATTGGTATGAAGTTTCAAAGTTTAATCCAGCAGGTACATATCAATGGACATATGCTTGTTTTTCAGCTGATGCAGGTAACAATGGTGGATATGATATAACCGTATGGGGAGATTTTGCAGTAGATAAAAATACAGGCTATATGTACTGTGTGGAAGGATTTAACCCGAATGGTGCATGGGCAGAAAAGGTTGACCCCAGCGGTAATTTTGTGGCAAGGTATACGGGAACAGGCCAATTCAATGAAATGTGGCGTGCTGAATTCAATAGCTGTACAAGCCAGATTGCAATTGGCGGTGGTGGAACCAACTCAGGTAATAACGACCAGGTAGCAGTACTTGATGAAAGCATGGCTACACTAACCCCTCAAAACCCACTAGGAGTAGGTGGTCCCGGGCACGATGTGGTAGGCCTTACCATGGACCCTACAGGAAGTTTTTGTTACATGTGCGTGGCCCAATCAGGCTGGTATAGTGGTTCTTGTTGCCCGGCGTGGAATGGTGCAGACCAGACAGTAGTTGACCCTCAGACAGTTTTTAAGGTACCGGTACCGGCTCTTACTCCATTAACATGGCAGAACAATGATTCGTATGGTTTTCAGGAACTCAGCTCTGTGAATTATGTGGCAGGCGCAAATGGATATACAAATGGAATGAATTGTATGGCTGCCACCCCTAATTACCTGTACATGTACGATGGTAAATTACTTAGCCAGCTGTCAAAAGCTAACGGTGCTACCATTGCGTCCAGAAACGTAACAGGGGGTTCAAGATATAACCAGGGTGGTATTTGCGGAGATGGTTGTGATGATGTATATGTAGGTTCAGGTAGCACAATTTATACCTATGGCCCTAATATAGCGGGTGGTACAATTGCCAGCCAGGGCGCCTACAGTACTATTTATGACCTTGTACTTGGCCCTAATGATGCTACTTTATATGCAACAGGTAATGGTTTTGTTGAGGAGTTTACAAACGGAATTTCTACCGTTGCTTCAACCGTGTCGAGCATTACAAATACAACCTGTGGTTTTACCAATGGGTCAGCAACTGCTAGCCTTAGTTTTTGTGGTGGTGGTACTCCTGCAGGTACAACATATTCATGGAGCCCGGGTGGGCAAACTACCCAGACTGCAACAAACCTAACCGGTGGAGTAACATATACTGTTACCATAACAATAGGTTGTGGAGACCAATATACCGCAACAGCTTATATTGGTACATCTTCAGCTGCTGTGCCTACGGGTGTGTCGGCTTCATCAAATACTCCTGTTTGTGCAGGAGGAACTATAAATTTATTTGGTGGAGCAACGGGTGCAACCAGTTGGCAATGGTTCGGCCCTAATGGGTTTTCATCAACTTCACAAAACCCAAGTATAGGTGGTGTTACAGCCGCAGCTGCGGGTACTTATACCTTAACGGCAAGTAATGGTTGTGGTTCAGCTGCCCCGGTTACTACACCGGTTGTAATATTTCCTGCTCCTTCAGGCCAATCTGCTTCGTCGAATTCAGCAATTTGCTCGGGTAACACATTACAATTAAATGGATCTGGAACAAATGCAACCAGCTGGAGCTGGTCGGGCCCTAATGGTTTTAGTTCGGGTTCACAAAATCCGACTATAGGAGGAGCAACCGTTTTAGCAAGTGGTACCTATACGCTATCTGTTATCAATGCTTGCGGAACAGTTACCGCTACAACACCGGTGACGGTAAATCCAACACCAACTTTAACTGCCAATGCCGGCCCTGCTGCCATATGTGCAGGAGGCTCTACAACACTTACGGGTGGCGGCGCTACAACCTATACATGGACACCGGGCGGATTAACCGGTTCAACTATAAGTGTGTCTCCGGGAGCAACTGCTACATATACCGTGAATGGTACATCGGTAGCAGGATGTCCTGCTGCAGCCACACAAACAGTTGCGGTAACAGTAAATACTCTTCCTGTTTTAACTGCCGGTGCAGGCCCTGCTACTATATGTGCAGGAGGCTCTACAACATTAACAGGTAGTGGTGCTTCAACATATACCTGGACACCAGGTGCTTTGACCGGTTCAACTGTTAGTGTATCACCCGGTTCAACGCAAACGTATACCCTAAATGGAACATCGGCTGCCGGTTGTGCAGCAGCGGCAACACAAACAGTAGCGGTAACAGTAAACCCTCTTCCAACCTTAAATATTACATCGCCACCACCAACCATATGTTCTGGTAATTCTACAACTCTTTCAGCAAGTGGCGCCACAACCTATACCTGGACACCAGGAGGAATGACCGGTTCAACGGTAAGTGTGTCTCCAGGTTCAACGCAAAATTATACCGTTACCGGAACATCAGCGGCCGGTTGTGTGGCAGCAGCAACACAAACTGTTGCTGTAACGGTAAATGCTACCCCTACATTAACTATTGGCGGCGGCCCCGCAGCAATATGTTCAGGTGGTAGTGTTAATTTAACAGGTAGTGGTGCAAGTACCTATACCTGGACACCTAATACTTCTATTAGTTCTACAACAGGTCCATCTGTAACAGTTACTCCAACGGTTACTATAACATATACTTTAAATGGAACATCTGCCGCAGGCTGTCCTGCCGCGGGAACTAAAACAACTATAATAACTGTAAGCCCGGCTCCAATTTTGGGAGTTAGTGCAAGTTCACCAACTATATGTTCGGGTAACCCCACAACACTTACGGGCAGTAATGCAACAACCTATACCTGGACACCAAGTGCTACACTTAGCGCATCAACAGGTGCAAGTGTAACTGCAACGCCTTTAGTAACTACTACTTATACCCTGAATGGAACAGCTTCGGGTTGTGCGCCATCTACACCGGTAACAGTAATAGTAACGGTAAATACCACACCTACTTTAACCATCAGTGGCCCCGCAACAATATGTTCCGGCAATGGTACAACCTTAACTGGAAGTGGTGCATCAACCTATACATGGACACCTAATACAAATTTAACGGCAAGCACAGGTTCACCGGTAACTGCATCTCCTACTACTACACAAACATATACCTTGAATGGAACATCAGCAGCCGGTTGCGCAGCTGCTCCAAAAACTGAAGTGGTAACTGTAAATGCAACACCAACATTAACTATTGGTGGTGGTCCTGCATCCATATGTTCCGGCGGTAATGTTACCTTAACCGGCAGTGGTGCAAGTACCTATACATGGACACCGAATACTTCAATAAGTGCAACCACGGGTACACCTGTAACCGTTACTCCAACTGTTACCATAACCTATACGTTAAATGGAACATCAGCAGCCGGATGCCCTGCCGCTGCAACCAAAACAACGGTAATAACTGTTAGCCCTACCCCGGTATTGGGACTCAGTGCAAGCTCAGCAACTATATGTTCGGGCAGTAATACAACACTTACAGGTAGTAATGCCACAACTTATACCTGGACACCAAGCGCTACGCTTAGTGCATCAACAGGTGCAGTTGTAACAGCAACACCTTTAGTAACTACTACATATACATTAAATGGTACTGCAGCGGGTTGCTCTCCTTCAACACCTGTTACAGTAGTGGTAACCGTAAATGCAACACCTACTTTAACAATAAGTGGCCCAGCAACCATTTGTTCAGGCAAACCAACAACTCTTACAGGTGGTGGTGCAACAACATATACATGGACGCCAAACACAAGCTTAAGCTCTTCAACGGGATCACCTGTAACGGCTACACCAACCATAACTGTAACATACACGTTGAACGGAACATCAGCCGCAGGATGCCCTGCTTCCGGACCTAAAACAACTGTAATAACTGTAAATACAACACCAACAGTAACGGCTTCGGCAAGTTCACCTACAATATGTTCGGGTAACCCTACTACATTAACTGCAAGTGGTGCCGCTACGTATACGTGGACACCAAGTACAGCATTAACTGCAAGTACGGGCTCTCCTGTAACAGCTACACCGTCTGTAACTATAACATATACATTAAATGCATCTTCGGCAGCAGGTTGCGCGGCAGCTTCGCCACAAACAGTTACAGTTACTGTAAATACAACACCTACTATAAGTGTTGCACCATTAACACCAACTATTTGTCCAGGTGGTAACGTAAATATTACAGCATCAGGTGCTACAACATATACATGGACTCCTTCTGCCACCCTTAGTGCATCTACAGGTGCTACAGTGAATGCTACACCAGTATCAACAACTACATATACAATAACCGGAAACTCAGCTGCTGCATGCCCTGCATCTCCTGTAACTGAGGTTGTTTCGGTTGCAGCTTCATTACCTGTTTCCATAACACCTGGTGCATCAAGTATTTGTTCGGGTGGCAGTACAGTATTAAATGCAGGTGGTGCCGCTACATATGTGTGGTCACCTACAACAGGTTTAAGTTGCTCTACATGTCCTAATCCAACAGCCAATCCTGCTGACACTACAACATATAAAGTAGTGGGTTCAAGCGGTGCATGTAAAGACTCTGCTACGTTTACGCTTATCGTTAATCCAACGCCAACTGTGGGTATTGCGCTTACAGGTATTTCAGCTGCTATATGTCCTGGCGACAGTATGGGTATGATTGCAAGTGGTGCCAGCACGTACGTTTGGACACCTTCAACTGGTTTGAATTGCAGTACCTGTAGTACTGTTTCAGCAGGCCCAATGGTAAGTACAACCTATACACTTACAGGTAAGAATGGATCAGGATGCTCTGCTACTGCCACCCAAGCAATTGTTGTGTACCCTGTACCCGTTATGACTATAAATATTACTGCAGCGACTATTTGCAGTGGCAATAGTGTAATACTTAAAACAGGTGGAGTAGGGTCATATTCTTGGTCTCCTCCAACAGGATTAAATGTAACATTGGGTGATAGTGTTGTAGCTACACCATCAGTTTCGACAACATATACTGTAACAGGTGTTGGAACAGGTGGTTGCAAAACAAAAGACAGTGCAGCTATAACTGTTAATATAACGCCTACAGTAACACTTGCACCTCCAGCACCACTTATATGTTCGGGTGATAGTATTAAAATAATAGCAGGTGGTGCACCTGGGTACACTTGGTTGCCAAACAGCGGATTGCAATGTAATACCTGCGATTCTACAAAGGTAAGCCCTCCGGTAACTACTACATATAGTGTTGTAGGAACCAGTTTGGCAGGTTGTAAGGACACTGGTACTATAACCGTAAATGTAAATGCAACACCAACTATAACAATTACTGCATCCAACGGAACTACAATTTGTTCAAGTAAGGATACAACTGTACTTACCGCTAATGGAGGAACAACTTATAAATGGTTGCCTGCAACAGGTCTGAATGATACAATTGGTTCTGTTGTTGATGCAAATCCAACTACAACGGTAGTATATACGGTTTCAACTACAAGTGCAGCCGGTTGTCCTAGCAAGGATAGTGTTACAATAATGGTTAACCCGACTCCTACAGTTAATGCAGGGGCAGTGGCTTCAACCATTTGTAGTGGCACTTCAACGGTATTAAATGCAAGTGGTGCAACCCAATATACCTGGACGCCAACAACGGGCCTTAGCTCAAATACGGGAGCAACAGTAACTGCAAGCCCGGGTACAACACAAACGTATAGCGTAATAGGTGTAACTAATGGTTGCCCTGATACTGCTATAGTTCCGGTAACAGTAGTAGCCCCTCCTGTTGTTACAGCTACAATAGCTGGTGGTGATAGTTTATGTAGTGGTTTATCAAAAACTATTACCGCGAGTGGAGCAGGCAGTTATATTTGGAAAACAGGCGGACAAACCACCGACAGTATTGTGGTTAGTCCTGTAGTAAGTACTACATATACTGTAGTGGGCTCTAACGGAACATGTACAGATAGTGCCATTGTAAGTATAGGCCTGTATCCTCCGTTTACAGTAGCGGTTACAAATGATACATTATGTTCAGGCCGTACAGCAAATATTACTGCAACAGCAACTGGCGGAAGTGCACCATATACCTACTTATGGAGCAATGGACTGGGAACTAATGCAAGTGCGAACATACTTGTAACACCGGGTGCAGTTACATATACTTGTAATGTGTCAAATGCATGTGGTCAAACCTTCCCTGCTACAGTAGTTGTTGATGGCGCTCCAACACCAAGCGCGGTGTTTACTGCAACACCGGATACAATACCTGGTGGCCAGTTAGTAGGCTTCCTGAACAGTAACAGTGCTGCTACAAGCTGGCAATGGACTATGGGAGATAATTCAGCTACTATAAATGGAGACTCATCTATTGTGTACCAATACAACCAACCTGGAACCTATTGGATAAAACTGGTAGTAAGCAACGGCTTCTGTACTGATACTGATATAGTGGGTATTTACGTAACCGAAGGAATATTTATACCTAACGTATTTACACCGAACGGTGACGGACAGAATGACATTTTCCACGTTACGGTTGGTGGTATGAAGCAATACCATATCGAGATATTCAACCGCTGGGGTGAAAGAATATTCCAGGCCGACGCACCTGATATAGATTGGGATGGAACCAGTGCCGGTGGAGTTAAGGAATCAGATGGTGATTATTATTATATGATTAGCTGTACTGACTTTAAGAACACTACGTTCAAGTACCATGGCTACATTCAGTTGATAAGAAATTAAAGAGAAGCGATACAGGATTAAGGAAGCCCTTGACAAAGTCAAGGGCTTTTTTGTTATGTGGGTGATTCTTAATTAAGCTTTGGGCTCTCCCCTTCGGGTCGGGCTATCCGCTTCAACTCCGCGCTGCGCTTGTGGGGTTTCCGCTACAACGCGAAGCCTCATGAGTACCTTAAATAATAAGTGAGATACAAATAATCCCTAACGCTGTGCTATCTATTATTTTGCTATTAAGTTTTGGAATAGGTAAAAGGTGGGCGCGGGTTAGCTACAAATGATGCGAGTATAGGAAATTCAGGCAAGCAGGGAGCAAGAGTCGCCCCCCAAAAAACAGTAATGAGATTTTAGTATTGGGTATTGAGTTAAGTCGAATTAAAAAAGACTTAACCTAGAACGCTAGAATTATTAAAAAGAATCGCTTACGAAAACTCAACCTTACCCCGGATAATATAAAGCTGAAGGATCTCCTTTTATGAATATTGGAAGGAGCAAACTTAGGATTCTCACTCTTAAGTACTAATTTGTTGTTATCGGTTGGGTGTGGGGTAACATACTTCACCACGCAATAGTCAGGGGTAATAACCACATAAGGCTCACCATGCATGATCAGGTTCTTATCCTGTATATGCTTGCATATTACAATATCGCCACTGCGGTAGCGTGGGTACATGCTGTCGCCCGAAACGCGCAGGGCCAATGTGCAATCAACAAAATAGGGAATGGTAATAAAGTATGCAGGGTTAACAACGTTATCGCCGAATTTTTTGATCATGCCAGCGCTCAGGTGTGCATCGTAGAACGGTATCTTTTGAGCCACGTTCATTTTCAGACCTTTATTCTGCGCCTGTTCAATAGCCTTGCCCTGCTTTTCATCCATAAACATAGGGGGCTCATTGTTAAATACGTAGTTTTTGTTTATGCCATACACATCGCATATCTTATGTATCCATTTCAATGGTGCATTTTGGCCACCCGAACGTATGCGGCTGAACGATTGTGGGGCATAATTTATCTTTTTAGCTACCTGGTACATGCTAATGCCCTTCTGCTTTTTAAGGGTGTCCAGCGCTTCAAGTAATCGTTTGGTGTCGGGTGCAGTTTTCATAATGGAGGTTGTTAATAAATATGTAATCAAAATGTTTACTACTAATAAACATTGTATTTATATTTGCATTCACAGTTTGTTTCACAAATGTAATAATTATTTAATAGGATCAACAGAAAGTGAAATAAAATGTTGACTAGTTAATTTAAGGTAAAACAGTAAAAAGAAAACAGAACTTACCTCTGTAGTAAACCCACAGCCGGATTAAACGCCGCAAAATTGGTAAGGAAGTAAACAAAAACATAGACCATGATAGTGAAAGCGCTTGTAATAGTAGCCGCTATGCTCTTGCTGCCCATTTTGGCAGAGCTGGTTGTGCTGTTCATTAGGAAGAAATTTTGATTCAACATGATAATAACACTGATAAAAGAAACCCACCCGGAGAGCATGAAAGTGCGCTACTTTATTGAGAAAGATGGCCAGTTCATTGATGGTACGCTAACTATGAACGAGGCTGCAGCCTACCGGATGTTTGAAGCTGCCAAAAGATCGGGCGGAAACAGTATATGGGAAAAACAAACAATGGAAACAACGGAAACAATTTAATAAACAAAATGTGTAAAAAATGAATTACAGTATTTATTTAAAACGGAAAGATGGCACCTATAAGGTGTCGGGATTTGAATGCAGATCGATAGAAGCATCGAGGCAATTGGCATTATACCTGTTCAGGCATTACCCTGTCAACTTTTTTGATGATAAACTTGGTGAAGATGGGGACACTGAAAAGATATTGAAAGACACGCGCAGTGGGCTAATAGTGTGGCGCGAGGGTGATATGGAAGTAAAGCTTCCTGAAGGTTTCTTTCATGTTGACAAGGTGGATAAAGAATCTTTCAAAGAAGAGAAATGGTGGGAAGCATCGATGCCTGTATTGAAAAAACAGGTGGCCGAAGCCGATATAGAGCATGCCTACAAAGATGGTTTCAGCGAGGGTTATGCCAAAGGGCTTGAAGAGGGGAAAGATGAGGGTTACAGGCAGGGCATACAGGATATGTCATCAATACTTAACTGAAAAGGCAAATGGCTGAGAAACCTGCTTTCCTTTTTTACGCACAGGATTTCCTGGTAGGCACCTTAGCGTTGCCTATGGATGACAGGGGTAAATACATTACCCTGTTATGCTATATGCACGAACATGGCCGGATGACACCTGATATGGTTATGCAACTTATAGGTGAAATATCGAAGCCATTGCAGGCCAAGTTTAAAACCGATGAAGCCGGGCTTTGGTTCAACCAAAGGCTGGAAAAGGAAATTAAGGAAAGGCAACGATTTATAGAATCGAAGCAGCGAAACGGCAAAAAGGGTGGAAGGCCAAAGGGGAAAACGACCTCTCTTGATCACTCCGAAGGGGAGAGTTTGTTTGCTGTCGAAAGTGCTCCTTTGGAGGGTGGGGAGGTCGCACCAACAAATCAAGACGTAAAAAACTGTTTCATGTCGCGTGGTCTTTCTGCCGTTGAAGCCGAATATGAAACTTTAAAGTTCATGACCTATTATACAGGTAGAGGGTGGAAAACGAATAAGAATGAGCTGATAAAGGACTGGAGGTCGGCAGTTACCAACTGGCTAAAACACCGCAATCAATTTACTCAATATAAACAACCTAAAACACTTACAGAACAATGGCTGGCATAACACAAATGCTGATGCGCCAACTGGCGGATAGCAGCATACTGAAGAGATTCAGCAACACCGAAAGGTCGTTGCTACAGAATACCGAAGGCAAAAAAGTTTACGATTGCACCGATAGTGAAATAAAGCAGATGCTTGCCTATTGTTGCCTTATGGTGGGTATCGATCGTCCACCGGGTGATGATAAAAAAGCAGTGCTTATATCGTTCCTGCGCAAATACCATGGCGCACTTACCAATAAACAGGTAGCGCAGGCATTTGAATTGGTTGCTGCAGGTGAACTGGGCTCTGAAGTGCAGGAGCACTACAACAATGTATCACCCATGTATATAAGCAGTGTAATACGTGCCTATATGCATAAACTGAATGGGCTGAAGAACAGGTATGAGTCGCGCAAACGGATTGAAAATCCGCCTAAAAGTAGCCCCGAGGCCTATTACAGAAGGCTGATTAAAATAATTGAAGAGTATAATGTAGTGCCGGTGTTCTGGGCATGGGATGAGGTATATGAGTATTTGAAAGTGGAGGTAAAAGGTACACCGGTTACTTCATCAGCTGAAGAAAAGAAAGAGATCGTGAGGAAGCATTTTTGCGAGAAGTATCCGAACGCAATGTTACAGGCATTGAATAAATAAAAGAGTTTTAAAAGGAGAGGATTAGGGTGGAAATAGAACTAAGAACGATTTAAAAAATAAACAATGTGGAACAATGCAGAGGACTATTTACACTGGCTGTATGTAGCTTATGAAGAATTTAAAAATGCCAGGTTTGTGTACAAAAAGACACATATATTTTATAACAAGCCCTATTGGGACAGGCGCTTTAAAACTGAAATTAAACGCATGGAACAGCAAATGGAAATTGCACGAAGGATAAATATGGAATGTGAAAGGGCGGCGTAATGGTTTACTTAACAACAACCATTTTCTTGCTCACTATCATATCTGAGGTTGAAATAGTATAATAATATACGCCTGGTTGCAGGTTATCATTAAAATCGTAAACATTTTGCCCTACGTTTTTAAACCCAAGATTTTTGAATAAGATTTTCTTGCCGGTTGCATCGCTTACTTCCAAAGTAACATTCGTACAAGGGCGAGCTAAAATGTATGATATTGTTGTTGTATTGTTGAATGGATTAGGATAATTACTGATAGACATTTTCCTGGCTTTTATTTCATTTATCCCGGTTAGCTTGGTATTAAGTTTGTAAACTGTATTGCCTCCGGCATACATTAATGTATCACTAAACCTGCGAAACCTGTTTATATATGGAGCGGGGCTAAACTGTCCAATTGTCATTACTCCGAAATTACTATCAAGGTTCCATGTATTGCCTCCATCGGTAGTTATGTATGACATGCCTGACCAACCACCTATCCACCCAACATTATTGCTTATAAAACCAATGCCTTCTTCATCGTAACCTGAAATAAAAGGGTACTCTTTCCATGTTTTTCCCCCATCAACTGTTTTTACAAAATATCTGGACCCTGTAAGGCTAGTACCTGTATTTTCTATTGAGCCATAACCAGTATCCCTGCTTGGGAAAAATAATTTCCATACGTGATCAGTATCATTCCGTGTGGCGTGGTAAACAGTTTGCCAGGTACTTCCACCATCTAATGTATGTAGTATTACAGAATTTAGCCCGTCCTGACCGGTAATAAAACCAGTATCCTGGTTCCAGAACCATCCATCAATTAATCCAACCGAGGCGTATGGGCTCATATCTTTTGTTGTCCAGGTTTTGCCACCATCTTTTGTCATAGCCAATACAGGTGGTCCGTAATATCTTCCGTAAGCATACACAACCGAATCGGTCACAACCGATATACCACATATCCCTTTAGGTTTGGGACTTGGGAAGTTAACCGGGAATAATGTTTTTCCTCCATCATTAGTAGAGTAGAGTGGAATTGAATCTTTGGAGATGGAACTGTCACATAAATTACCAATCCAGCCATTGAGTGAATCTTTGAACCCAACACAACGATAATATGTTTGCGAACTGTCGAAATTACGCACCCAGTTATTTCCCCCGTCTCTTGTTTCCCATATTTCACCAAGTACAATAGGTCCGCCAATCGGTTTCACAGCCCATCCCATTTTAGGATTAAGAAAATAGATGTCGTCGAACCTGTATGGTGTAGTGGGGGCAGAGGGTAAGGCTTGCCAGTCGTACTGCGCAAATAGATGCGATGAAAAAAACAGGCAAATAAAAAGAAATACATTCTTCATAGTGGATGTGTTGATACAAACTTAATTAAAATCAATTAAAAATGCACTTAATTTATAATTTGTACATTTACCAATATGCTTTAAAAATGCAAGCCAAATAACTACAATGAATCGGGCGAATACATGAATTTTATAAGGGTTGCAATATGCTTTCTTATAGTATCAGTGCAATGCACTGCACAAACTTGGTCTAATGTTGGTGGTGGTATGTATGGTGGTTATGTTAATGCCATGTATGCTAATGATTCAATGTTATATGCAGGGGGTACATTCATTGGTCCGGGTTCACATATTGCCCAATGGAATGGAACAAATTGGAGCAGTTTGAGTAGCGGTATTAACGGAGATGTGTATTCTTTGTGTGTCTATAAAAAGAATCTTTATGCCGGTGGTTATTTTAGTGAGGCTGGTGGTATTTCTGCAAGTAGCTTTGCAGAATGGAATGGCTCAAATTGGATTCCATGGGGTAAATTTAATCCGGTAACCGCATTAGACACAGCTAACAATTATTTGTATTCTTCAAGTTATTCTGATATATGGAGATTTAATGGATCAAATGGGTTCCCTTTATCCGGATTTATTTCCATGCAAATAAACAAGTTCATTTTATACAGAAATAAATTATATGCTGCAGGTTATGGGTATAAAAGAATAGGTGGTGTATCTTATGGTGGCACTTATGAAGGGTTACTGTATAAAATAAAATTATCAGGAACATCTTTTACACCAGTTCTGGTCGGTGCTTTTTACAGCAGTGCAGGCATGCCAGATTTGTACAGTTTGGCGGTCCACGATAGTAATTTATATATCGGAGGAACCTTCGATACAGTTAATGGGCATGTAATTCATAATATAGTTGTTTATAATGGGAGTGGTTTTTCATCGGTAGGAGGTAATATTAACGGAACAGTAAATGCACTCGCTGAATATAATGGTAAACTTTATGCAGGTGGTTATTTTGATTCTGCTGGAACTATTCATGTAGATAATATTGCATGTTGGAATGATACATCGTGGTCATCGTTGGGTAAAGGCGTAAATAACGAAGTGTTTTGTATGGTGCCATTTAATGGTGAATTATATGTGGGCGGTGGCTTTACGAGCCCCGGTAACTATATTGCCAAATACAATTCAAATTCAGTAGCTGAGGTAAAGAATTTTGAAGCCGTTACAATTTACCCAAACCCCAATAATGGTGTATTCAAAATTGGTGTTCCCAAAACAATGAATAATTCAAGAATAGTTATTTATAACATACTTGGCCAGGAGATTAGCAGGTTCAACTTGAATAATACTATAGATGAAGTGAATATAGAAGGGAGCTCAGCAGGAATTTATGTATACAAAATAGAAACGCCTGGTGGCGAAAAGCAGGCAACCGGAAGGTTTATTATTTATAGTACTCCGCATTAGCTAAATAGTTCATTTTTTCTTCATCTTTTACTATTACCTTTGTTCCATAAAATAACCAATACTGCTAAATAAAATGAAAAAGATCAAGATTGCTTTCATCGGTTTACTGATGATGGGCTTAGGTGCCGGAGTTGTTAATGCACAAGATAAAGCTGCTGCTCCAGCAAAAAAGAGTTCTTCAACAACTCAAACAGATAAGAAAGCTCCTGCTGCTTCGGGCCAACATTTAAAGAAAGATGGTACACCTGATAAGCGCTACAAGGAAAACAAGACTGATGCAGGTACAACAGCTAAGCCAGCTGATACCAAGAGCACAACTGCTCCAAAGAGCGGAAGCAAAAAAGGCACATCAGCTAAGAAAGACAAGGCTGCTAAGTAAGTAAAGCCTTTAATTATAAAACCCTTAAGTGAGTGTAAACTTGCTTAGGGGTTATTTTTTAGTTCTTTTTGAACTTCAATAGCCATTCAAGTGCTTCATCCTGGGCCTGGAATATTTTGATGGGAGTAGCAGATTTCTCCACATTGGTAAAGTAGTCGATCATTATACGCATGCCTAACCGGTTAGATATTATAGCTGCAGCAATGCGCTTGGTGTCAATATGCTCTTTCAGTAATTTAACTGCTTCAGGTGTCATGGTATGAACTGCAGTTGCATCTACCATTATTAAAAACTTATCCTGTTTGCTTAGTTTTTCGCAAATTTCTTCCGTTTCTTTTAATTCTGTAAGGTCAATATGGGCACCTTCTAGTACTTTTTTGTGGATTATTCCGTGTTCGTCGATTGATATTTCGTCCGTATTTGTACGTATTTTATTCATAAGCGGAACAAAAGTAATAATTTATCTAAAACGGGTTAGATTAATTAGTGCATTTGATTTGATGTGATCGCTTAAGTGCTTCATTTTCAAGTAAAAAATTTTGTAATTGAAAATCAATGGCTTAAAAATGCTATTGAGAAAAATAAACCCTTTTATTATCGGGTCATGCTTTTGCTTTGTGTATAGCCTTTTTCTTGCTGTCTTTATCTTTAAAAGTAAGCAGCCACTTTAAAGCTTCTTTTTTGGTAGTGAATATTTTAATAGGAACAGGGGATTTCATAATATTATTCATGTAGTCAACAGTTATTTTAATCGCCGCTTTGGTTGACACAATTGCGGTGGCAATACGCTGTTTACTGAATATGTCTTTTTGGGCATGTTCCATGGCATCTTCTGTAAGCGTAAAGTGATTACGCGCATCATACAACATAAGTACCTTTTTGCCCTTGGTTAATTCTCTGGTTATCTTATCAGATTCTTTAAGACTCTGTAAGTCAACGTGGCAATCTTCTATTACTGTTTTGTGCAGTATCCCATGTTCGTCTAGGAACATTTCACTTGTTTGCGTACGGATAACCTTCATTATGCTAAGTTACCATAAAAATTAAAATAACGCAATATTTTTTGTGAAAATCAATTTAATGACCCCAATTAGCATTGTTGGATGCATTGTTTTTGCTTGCAATTAGTTTCGTAAATTTGTGAAATATGAAAATGAAGAAGTTTTTATTAATAACTGGCGTGTTGGTGTTACCTATGGCATTATTTGCCCAGGACAATTCGAAACATGACGATGTGAAAGTTGATAATAAAGTACCCAAAGATAAAGGTGGTGCCAAGAACAATGATGCACTAAAAGAGTCAGAAAAAGAAAATGATAAAAGAGCAGCGGAGTTTAAAAAGAAAAAGTACAAGAAACTAACTAAAGGTGGCCATAAGAAAGAAGATGGAAAAGATGATGACAAGGATAAGAAGGGAGATAAAAAATCGAAGAAAGAGGAGAAGAAGAATCTGTAATCTGCCGATCAGCTAAACAAAAAGCCCCGAAACTTACTTGAAAGTTTCGGGGCTTTTTATTATTACTTAATTACTTTTTTTCGCTGTCTTTCTTAACAGGTTGTGGTGCTGCACCTTTGTTAGACTTAACAGGTTGTTGCTTTTGAGGCTTTGCCTGTTGTGCAGGAGTTGAGGTTCTTTGCGGAGCCGGTTGTTGCTGTTGGGCCGGTTGCTGTTGCACCGGTTGTGCTTTTTGCTGAGCAGGCTGTTGTTGTACAGGCTCTACTCTTTGTTGAGCTGGTTGTTGTTGTACAGGTTCTACTCGTTGTTGTGGAGCAGGCTCAGTTCTTTGTTGAACAGGTTGCTGTTGCTGTACCGGTTCAGTTCTCTGTTGAACAGGTTGTTGCTGTACCGGTTCTATTCTTTGTTGTTGCACCGGTTGTTGCTGTTGTTGAACAGGCTCTATTCTTTGTTGTGGAGCAGGCTGTTGTTGAACAGGTTGTATCCTTTGTTGAGGCTGCTGCTGTTGCACTGGTTGAGGTGCTATACGTTGCGGTTCAGGCCTGATAGTAGTAGTACGTTGTGCTACAGGCTGAACTTCACTCATTTGAGAAACCCTTTGTGGAACAGGCCTGTTTTGTCCTTGTCCGGCACCTGGGCCTACAGCAGGGCGATATACCTGAATTGCGCCATTACCCATTGTTGCAGCTCCCGGGCCTGCTGCAGGTGCAATGTGTACAGGTGTAATTGCTGTGCCTGAATATCTTGATACTTCAGTTGGTTCAGGTCCTGAAGCATAGGTTGCACGGCTATCATTATCATAATATGATCTGCTGATCACAGAAGAACGTTGAACATAATCATGGTAACGTTCTCTTGGTTCGTAGTAGTTGTAAACATTGTTGTAGGTCATATACTGGCCACTGCAAAATACCCATCTGTCAGCTGGTGGATTGTATTCATTGTAGTTGTTCCAGCCATAGTTAGGTTGTAAAGGTGCCCAGCCATAATAGCCATCGCATCTTCTCCATTGAACCCATGCTGGTCCCCATTGTGTATCAGGTATCCACATCCATCCATATACGGCATCAAAATCCCAACGGCCATAGTGGAAGGTTGCCCAACCCCAGCTATAATCTGATGCCCACATCCATCCGTTATCGGTAAATACCCAATGTCCGGCAGTAGAATATGGTGCAAAATCACGTCCTGCAGCAGGAATCCACACATAACCATAACCGCCATAGTTTACCCATTGGCCGTAAGGGCTAAGTGCATCATAAAAGGTCTGCATGGTCACAGGCTGATTGTATGTTTCAGGTGCCTGGTTATAAACAGGTGCTGGTTGTTGGTAAGCAGGCTGTTGGTAAACCGGAGCAGGTCCTGCTGCGGGCGCAGGTGCCGGAGCAGGTGCAGGCTGTTGATAAACAGGAGCAGGAGCTGGCGCAGGAGCCGGAGCAGGTTGTGTATAAACCGGCACTGGTGCAGGTTGTGTATATACCACCGGTGGAGGTGGCGGCGGAGGTTGTGATGCAGTTGGTGTTTCGTACACAGTACACGAAGCAAGGCTAAGTATACATACTGCGGTTAAAAACTGAGTTAGTGTTTTCATGTGATTGGAGGTTATGTGTTGCTTTTGTTATTCATTATGAAGCAAATGTAAAAGTATAAAATGAATGTTACATGAAGATTTTAACATTTACCGTGTGAAGGTACAATTTTTATTTTAATGCCTTTATACATAGTACATATAGTATACAACTGGCGGGGCGGCTCTTGCTCCCTGCTTGCCTGTGTTCCCTAAACTCGGCATCTTTTGCAGCTAACCCGCGCCCACCTTTTACCTAGTTCAAAAAACAATACGTCAAATAGCACCTAGCACCGCGTTAGGGATAGTAACGGAAAGCCCGCAGGAACGAGGACTTGCAGTGTATAGCCCGACCCGCAAGGGGAACGCCCAAGAATTAATTATTAATTAATCCCCCTAAAAGCCCTACACACCATGAAAACTCCCCGGCCAGAATTGCTTCGGAAACCGGGGAGTGAAAAAGAAACTTATTGTTTCTTTCGCTGGCTCTTAGTGCGCTGAGATGTAGTTGCTCAATTCGGTTGACGAATTGTCGAACTGAAATGCATCGTTAACCTTAAAGTAATTAGCCTTGTCGTAGGTATGCGAGTAAGCAAACTTTGCAAAATCGAGTTTGGTGTTTTCGAAAGTGAACAGTTTCATAATGCCCCGTACCTGCTCAGCAGTAAGGCAGTTAGACCCTACAATTTGTTTTGCCATATCCATTTTAGTGTTCTCAAAATCTTTAGCAGCAATAGAACTTTTTGCGCTTTCATAATCTCCATGTGTCATTGGCATAGGGCAACCGATAGGCCCATTGTATCCGTCAACATACGCAGGAGGCGGCGCTTGCTGATACGTTGGTGGAGGAGGTGGCGCCTGTTGTGCATTATTGTAAGCACCCATGTCGCCGGATGATGTGGTAGTTGTAGTAGTTACCGTAGTTTGTTGTGTAGCCATTCCGTTCATGCCGGTCACATTCATTCCTACATTCATGCCACCCATGTTCATAGTCACAGCGCCACCGTCGGGTGTAGTTGTGGTTTGTTGGGTAACTGTTGTAGTATTGCCACCCATGGGTTGTGCAGGTGGCGGAGGTGCAGCACCATACACTATCACCGTTTGGTTCGGATCAGCAGGTGCAGCTTGTGCCAGTGGCACCATCGATACATAACGCAATACATGTTCACCGTCTTTCTTTATAACAACGTTCATGGTTTCTTCGTTGCCCATTTCATTGTAAAAAACGGTTTTGTCAATGGGCGGAATGTTCTGGTCCTGGAAAATAAGCCTGAGCTTATAGGTGTTTGCATTAAGGCCCGTGACTTTAACATTGGTTTGTGGTGTTGCATTTTGCTGCACACCATTCAGTATGGCAGTAAACGGTTCACCCTGCTGGTCAAATACGATTAAGTTGTTGGTCTGTGTCATTCCTTTCAATCCCAGCGAAAGAAGAATGATAATAAGCTTTGTCTTTTTCATGACTTGGTTTTTTTTTGATTATGACACAAAGGTCATTTGCTTTTAGTACCTGCCGAAATGCTATCTTAGGCTTTTGTACCGAATAGGGTAGGTATAAACCAGGTGCTGAATAGTGAAATGCCCGTAAATAAAGGGTTTTAATAAAATAGTTGTGAATTCATAAAGGCTGCAAATGAACCATATATTGCTCGATGTATTTTCAAAACTTACTGTTTCGCAAAGAACAGAACTGCGGAATACGTATAAAGATTCTGCCATAGGATTGAGGATGTTTGATTTTCTTGACCTTGTTACAGGCACCGATTTTAAAACGGCCGATGCCGTTAAGCATGTGTATAATGGTGCAAGTGAAGCATACAATGTATTAGAGAACCGGTATTTCAAGTTGCGCAAAAAAATAATAGATGACATAAATGCGTTTTCGAATGATGATGTAATACCCATACAGGCCGAAGAAGAAGCTGCCCTGAGCAATTGCAAATACCTGCTATCGATAGGCGATAAAAAAAGAAGCATACAAGCGCTTGACAGAACTGGAGCGGCTTTGCTGGGAGAGAAATATTTTCGAATTGCTTCCATCCATATTAGATAATCTTGTTTTTTGCAACCAGGCCTTTAATGAACTCGACAAGAACCAGGCCCTGTACAAGCGAATGGAGGAGGCCGGCAAACTGCAATACGACATTACAAGGGTTAACATTATTTCGCGCCAGGTGTACGATGTGTTTTTTACCAAAGGCATTACCCATGCCAAAGCCCAATTCAATTCGTTGAAGGAACTGGCTGAAAAGAACAAAAAATACCCCCGTTTTTTGATGTGCTACCATTACATGAGCATGTATTACAAAGCCAGTGCGCCCGAGTATTTCGATAATTCGCAGGTAGTGAGCCGCCACCTTACCGAGTTTAAAAAGCTTTATGATGTGCATCCGCATGTGCCTATGATGAACTACCGTGCCAACTATGCCAAGCATTTCCATTTTCACTTTAACCATATAACTGCTATATTTCATAACAACCGCTGCGAGTTTGAAGATGCTTACCAGTGCGTAAAAAAAACATGGGAGGTTTCGCATAGCTCCGATTCGGTGTACAAACAATACCGCACCGAATCGCTGTACACCAATATGTTCAACACACAGGCCATGACGGGGCGGTATAAAGACGCACTGGAAACTATTACTGCATACACTAAGTTTTTAAAGGATAATAATAAGCTCGACCGCCTGGCTTTTGCCAATGTGCTGAAAGCAATAGTATATGTAGCGGCATGGCCACAAACATTTAAAATAGATGCGGCGTATTTGCACGAACAGGTTGATGAATACATAAAGCAAACAAAAAAACACGATAATATTGAGTTCTCATTAGCACAGGCATATTTGCTTAAAGCACAGTTACTATTGTTAGATGCTAAGCCCGACAAGGCCGCTGCATTGGTTAAGCGAACTGATGTACAGGCATGGTTAACGGAATTAAAAGCGCAGGACATTGTTTCGGAATTAATGGACATTGTTTGTAAAACTAATAGTGCAGCCAAGCTGGCCGAATTATTGAAAAAGATACAGCACCGAAAGCTAAAGGCATCTAATTCAGAGCAGTTCAGGTTGTTGCACTCGCTTATTGGTTATTTGAATTTTAGTTTAAAGAATAGTAAAAAGGAATTGTAAATATGCTCACCTTTGCAGCATGAGTTTAGGCCATATACTTTCATGTACATTCACTAACAAGTGCCCGCGTTGCAAAGCAGCCAGGGTGTTCGAAAATAATAACCCTTACAGTTTTAAAAACGGACTTACCATGCGCAAGCATTGTGTGTCGTGCGGGCTTAAGTACGAGCGCGAGGTGGGTTATTTTTATGGGTCCATGTATGTGTCGTATGGTATTCAAACATTGCTTGTGTCTGTTATGTATGTGTTAAATATTTACTGGTGGAAAATGGATGCGCTCTACCTTGTGTTCTGGATCATTGGCTCGGCACTGGCAATATTCCCTTTAACTTTCCGCTGGTCGCGCATTATCTGGATTGGCATGTTTACCAAGTACCAGCCCGAACTTAAGGGCCATGCCTGGCATGACAAG